>Ga0206884_1007_pt1 | contig 101810 bp, 116 predicted proteins | sample Alteio_BWOrgCont_FD_152914 | JGI IMG/M metagenome (GOLD analysis project Ga0206884, IMG submission 152914) | Enriched cells from forest soil in Barre Woods Harvard Forest LTER site, Petersham, Massachusetts, United States -... | ecosystem: Environmental > Terrestrial > Soil > Temperate forest > O...
CATTGGATTTTTTCATAACGAAAGGCAACTTCTTCGAGATGTCCATAATGTTCTTTAGTTTTGTCTTTAATATCGCTAACAATTGGCTTAACAGAAACGACTTTGGCGTTGCTTAATGTTTGCCGTAAATATTCTTGTTCTTTGCCAGCATTATCAATGCGATACCAACTGAGTTTTACTTCGTTGAGATTTTGGCCACTGCAACAGGCTTTATTTAATACGGGCGTTGCGCCACAAAATTGTTTAGTAATAACGAAGGGCGTGTGTTTGCGTGTGCCGCATAAATTCCCTGTATGTTCATCCGTGGGAATATAGACTTCATGGTGAAAAGAATAAATTTCAGCACTACCTTCACGATCTTTGACGGCTACAGAACTTTTGATGTCATTTCCTTGACCATCTTTAATCCATAAATATCCGGGGCTTGGCATAATTAATGTTCCTTACGGGGGAGTTGTGCAACGAGAGAAAGCCGAACATCGATTCCTTCTACCTGAAAGTGTGGCGTTACAAATAAATTTACGCGGTAATAACCAGGATTATCTGGCTGAGGGATCACCTCAACTTTTCCTTCACGTAAAGGATGCGTCGCCATTAATTCAGGACCAGGATTATTCATATGAGTAATGAGAGTATTGAGCCAGCGGTTGAGTTCCATTTCGAGTTCTTCTTTACTTTTAGCGGAGCCAATATTTTCGCGCTGCAGAACTTTTAGATAATGCCCTAAGCGTGAGCTTAGAAAAATATAGGGAAGTCTTGCGTTAATTCTGCTGTTTGCCATTGCTTCGGGCGTGTCATAGATAATAGGTTTCTGCACAGAATTAGCGGAGAAAAAACAGGCATAATCAGAATTTTTATAATAACTTAAGGGAATAAATCCTAATTGGGCTAATTCGAGTTCTCGAGACTCCGGGACGACTATCTCAGAGGGTATTTTTGTTTGTAATCCGCGGCCAATGTCATAGTGATGTAAAACTAAATTTTCGATTTTTCCGCCGGACTCGGGTCCGCGAATATTGACCGTCCAGCCAAACTCTTTAAAACTACGCGTGAGGGTAGTCGCAAACGCAAAGCTGCTTTTCCCCCATAAATATTTTCTTGCGGTGCTATCCACAACATTCTCGTGCTCATAGGGCAGTCTTAATAAGAATTGGGGAAGCGTTAAGCCGATATATCGTGCGGCTTCTGTTTGCCGAAAGGTATTCCATCGAATATATTCTGCGCGTTCCATGAAGCTGGGTAGATCATCCATTTGCATGACGTCATCTAGCGAAGATTTATTAAAAAACGCCGCGCCAATATTGGCTATAAACGGGCTGTGTGTAACAGAGGCTATTTTAGAAATATGTGTTAATAAATCGATATCTTTATTATGGGCCTCAAATTCATAATCTGAGATTATGGCTGAAATGGGTTCGCCGCCGGGTGTGTCATATTCTTGAATATAGATATGCTTATATAATCCCGAATGAGTAATATCTTGTGCGTGTGTAAAATCTTCCCGTAAGTCTTCTTTGCTAATATCTAAAATTTCTATTTTTGTATTAGCCCGAAAGTCTGTTCTGTCTGTTAAATATTTCAAGCTCGTCCACAGAGACTCTAATTTTTGGAATTCTGGATTATGTAAAATACTGTCTAACTGTTCGTGGATCATCATATCTATGCGACCAATAAACTGGTCCAGTAGAAATTTATCTATTTTTTCTATCGGATTATTTGTTTTCTCTCCCGTTTCTTCAATAATTAAATTTAACAATATATGAAGCGCGGCGGTAATTCTCTCGCTGGCGCTTCTTTCAGCCATCGTAGTTAAGCTATTAAATTGCTGTAAACGCATGGGTTGGGAAAGCGGTGTGATATTCGCTGTTTCGCATAAATTTTCATACGTAATCATATTATTCTTCTCCTGTCAGGGGAGATTTTTGTTGTATATCTTCTTGGAGTTTTACTAAAGCGGTTTTATCTGCCGCGAGTTTTTCTAGCGCTTTTCGAAACGCAGTATTATCCACGAGATTAGATTTTAAATCTTTGAGTAAGTTACGCATGCTCATGAGTTTTCGCAGAGCAGGAATTTGATAAATCAGATGGTCCGGATGAAAATCTTTGAGTTTTTTAAATTCTAGTGTGGTATTTGAGTTTTCTAAAGTAAGCGTGGGGGAGATGCTCGCCATGACATCATCGAGATTATGTTGATTAATATTTATTCTTTCGCGATGTGAGAGGGGTTGGGTGTTTTTGTGATGACTAAAATTGCCTAAGACTAATAATTTAAGGGGCAGTTCTTTTTTCCGGCGGGCGCCGTGTGTTTCGACATCGAGGGTGATATTCACGCGTGAGTGTTTCATAAATCCGTCCTTATTATTTCGATAACTTAAAAAGTAACACATGTTTTTTAGTTGTGCAAATATTATTTTAACCTCACCCCCCTTCGGGACCCTCTCCTGTGAAAAGGAGAGGGAAAAGAAAGCACGTAAAAACCCTTGTATATAATTAGATTATGTTTTTTTACATTAAAAATATTTTTTCTTATTTTATTTCCCCTCTCCTTTTCACAGGAGAGGGTGGCCGAAGGTCGGGTGAGGTACTAAAAGGGCATGATAGGGTATTAAATTTCACTACTCTATAGTAAAGTAGCGACTGTTAAATTTAAACAAACCATGGAGAAACACTATGAAAGCAAAGCGTGTAAAGAAATCTGCCCCTAAATCATTGAAGAAAGTGAAGGTTAAAGCGAAAGCTAAATCTAAAGCAGCTGCAATGAAGGGTGGAAGCGGCAAGTCATTTGAGATGGATGCCGTTAAAAAACTGCAAAAAGATGTTGCGTTGAACATCATGAAATATATGGAAAAAGATGACATTGGATTTAATGAACTTGCGAGACGTTTAAGCACCAGCCCGACGCAGACACAGAAGATCCAAAAAGGTAAAGCCAATTTAACGATGGCGAGTGTTGCCCATATTGCTGCAGTGATGAAAAAGAAAGTTCGTTTGGTGTTTGAGTAATACCCTCACCCCCGCTACATATCTTGCTAGTCATTTAAAAAATACTCAGCCCCTCTTCCCATGTGTGGGAGAGGGGCGCGCGGCAGCGGGGGTGTGGGAAAAATAAGGGAGAGAATTAAATCTTCCTCCACGTCGTCCCACCCGCAGAATCTTCTATGGTAATACCCATCGTTTGTAATTGATCACGAATTCTATCTGACTCCGCCCAATTCTTTTCAGTACGCGCTTTATTTCTTTCAGCAATTAATTTTTCTATTTCCTCAGCATCATGAGACGCATTTTGGCCCTGTTTTAAAAACTCATCTGGAGCTTGTTCTAAAATCCCCAATAAATTCCCCAAATGTTTTAATATTCCCGCTAAAATACCATCTTGTGTTTTATTGATTTCTCTCGCTAAATCAAATAATACCGATAAAGCTACGGGTGTATTGAAATCATCTTCCATGGCTTCATGAAATTTTGTTACATAACTACTTTGTATATCTTTTTTAACATGCGGAACGTCTATATTTCTCAAGCTTAAATATAAGCGCTCTAAACTAGCTTGTGCTTGGTCTAATAATTCTTTGGAATAATTTAACTGGCTTCTATAATGGCTCGTCAGCATAAAATAGCGAATGACTTCAGGAGAATATTCTTTTAGAACATCTCTTATGGTAAAAAAATTGCCCAAAGACTTCGACATTTTTTCTTTATTGATAGTCACGAATCCCACATGCATCCATTGATTCACAACAGACTTTCCCGTCGCGCCTTCAGATTGCGCAATTTCGTTTTGGTGATGGGGAAATATCAAATCAAATCCACCACCGTGCAAATCAAATTGTTCACCTAAACAATCCAATGACATGGCAGAACATTCAATATGCCAACCCGGTCGGCCTTTTCCCCAGGGAGAATCCCAAGAAGGCTCACCAGGTTTTGCGACTTTCCATAGTACGAAATCTAACGGATCCGTTTTAGATTCTGTTATAGCTACGCGCGCACCCGAACGTAATTTATCTGTGGTTTGGTGTGCTAATGCGCCGTAATCTTTAAATTTATGTACGGCATAATAAACATCGCCGTTTTGGCCCACATAGGCATAATTATTTTTGATTAAAGTTTCGATGAGTTTAATCATCTGGGGAATAAATTCTGTTGCTTTGGGTTCTTTATCAGGCGGTAATATATTCAGTTTTTGTTCGTCTTCATGCATGGCATCAATAAAGCGCGATGTTAACTTATGAAAATCTTCTTTATTTTCATTTGCGCGAGTAATAATTTTGTCATCTATATCTGTAATATTTCTGACATAGTCTACTTCATAGCCTAAATGTCTGAGATATCGGGTGATCATATCAAAAGATACTAATACTCTTGCGTGGCCAATATGACAATAATCATAAACCGTCATGCCACAGACATAGAGTTTAATTTTATTGGGTTCGAGAGTTTTAAGCGGGCCTTTTTCTTTTGTTAAAGTATTATAAATTTGCAGCATGTGCTTTCTCCGCCTGTTTTAATCTTTTTAGCAAACCGTCTTTGCCTAATAAATTAAATATATTATGCAATTCTGGACCATGAAGCTGAGCCGTTAAAAGAATTCTCAATGGCTGAAATAACGCTTTGCCCTTTACGGCTAATTTAGCCTGAATGGCTTTTGTTACAGTAGGATAATCCGAACCCTGAGATTCTATAATTTCTATAGCAGCCTGAATAAAATCAGCAGATATAGTTTTGATATCATCAGAGAAATTAATTTCTCCAAATAAAATAGTGGCCCACTCTAACGCTTCATGTGGAAATAAAATATTGGGTTTCATGAAATTTATAAAATCTGTTTTTTTAGCTTCTGGAATTAATGTTTGAATATCAGCACCAAGCCAATTCCAGAATTCACTATCACTCAATCCCATCACTGCATGCTTTTGCCAATGTAAAAGATGCGTCATATCAAATTGCGCAGGTGTTGTTCCAATATGTTTCACTGAAAAATGTTTTGCGAGGGTGGGAAGATCCATCAGATGAATTTCTTCATAGCTATGTCCCAGTCTTCCTAAATAATTATTCAGCGCGATGGGCAAAAATCCTTCTTCTCTTAAAGTCTTTAAATCTTTGCTGCCATGCCGCTTAGATAATTTAGAACCGTCATTGCCAATGATGAGAGATATATGGCCATATTCTGGAATAGGTAATCCCAAAGTTTGTAAAATTAAAATCTGGCGAGGAGTATTAGTTAAGTGATCTTCGCCTCTTAATGCATGTGTAACTCCCATCACAGAATCATCAATAGCATTGCAGAAAAAAAACGCCGCTGAACCATCACTGCGTCGAATAATAAAATCGCCGATATCATCAGTTCGAAATTTCTGATAGCCCTTCACCAGATCATTAAAATTAATTTCTTTGCCGAGCGGAACTCTGAATCTTAACGTAGGCTTTAAGCCATGAGATTTTTTCTCTGCTATTTCTGCAGGACTTAATTTTTGGCACGTACCTGCATATCTTGGTGGCTTGCCTTGCGATAATTGAATTTTGCGTGAAAGCGCTAGCTGTTCGTCTGTACAAAAACACTCATAGATATGATTTTGGGATAATAATTTTTCGTAATATTCTTGGTAAATTTCTTGGCGCTTAGATTGATAATACGGACCTTCGTTCCAGTTTAAGCCAAGCCATTTTAAGTCTTCGAATAATAATTCCGTAAATTCGTTTTTCGATCTCATCTGGTCTGTATCTTCGATGCGTAGTAAAAACTCGCCATGATGATGGTGGGTGAGCAAGTAACTGAACAGGGCTGTTCGGACATTGCCTAAATGCATTTGGCCCGTTGGGCTTGGCGAAAACCGCGTCTTCATTTTTTCTGACTTTTTCATCGTAGATATTTACCTTAAAAAAAAGCATGATAAACCATGTGAGCAGGAAGGAAAACGACATGAGCGTGACTTTGTTTATTTCAGATTTGCACTTAAGCCCTGAAAATCCGGCAATGACGAATTGTTTTGTGAGATTTTTAGCGCGCGAAGCGCCGCGAGCCGATGCGCTTTATATTCTGGGTGATCTCTTTGAAGCCTGGGTGGGGGATGACGTCGATGATAGCTTTACGCGAACTGTCGTCAATAATCTTAAGAACTGGCCCAAGCCGCTGTATCTTATGCAGGGCAATCGGGATTTCTTACTGGGTGAAGTATTTGCCCAGAAAACCAACGCTAAGTTGCTTCCTGATCCAACTGTGATTGATCTATATGGGATTTCGATGCTGGTGAGCCATGGTGATTTGCTCTGCACAGAAGACAAATCTTATCTCAGATTTAGAAAAATAGTTCGTATGGCATGGCTTCAGAAATTATTTCTGCTGCTGCCCCTAAAATTTCGGCTCAACATAGCTGAGAAATTAAGAGCCCAAAGCTCTAGTCATGTTAAAACACTCTCACCTGAGATTATGGATGTGACCCCCAAGGCTGTGAGTGATTGGCTGGAACTCTATAAAGTATCTCGGATTATCCACGGCCATACCCACCGACCGGCTATTATGCCCGACAGAATAGTCCTGTCGATGTGGCACGACCGCGGTGGGGCGCTGGTAGCCTCGTCTGATAAATCTTTTGAGTTGGTCTATTTTGAGTAGTCCTTTGCTATACTATATATATAGAATCATATACAGAATCATATGTGGAATCAGGTAGGAGGGTGCCATGAGAGAAGCGCTAGTTAAAAGACTGACAGACAGTTTTGGTGGGCCATTGAACACTCTCGATATGGAGTTATTACTACGCAATCCGGATTCTATTGTAAACAAAGCCGCGGCGGGTTATGTGACGATGGTTGCGCAACAAGAAGTGGTTGCTCGATGGAATAATATTATTTCTATGATTGAAGAGCTCAAGCAAGATATTAGAACGAGAGCTGAAGAAGTTGTAGATAATACCGATGATGAGATTGTAGAAGCCGCTGTAAATAACAGCACGAAATCTGATAATACTCTTTTCAAACTTTCTCCTGAAGTACTGAAACTCCAGACTGAATTGAACGATTTGCAGAAACAGTATGCACAAACGGCTAAGAAATTAGCGGATGGAAAGTTAGCACAAAAGACGAATTTTGATACTGCAGTAGCAGCTTTGCCAAAAGCACTTAAAAATACACTCAGACCCGAATTTATTAAACCGTTAGATGATCAAAGACAAGCTGAATTAGCTGAGTTATATCAACAAAAGGCACAGGCCGTTGATAAAATACTTCATATGGCAGGAAGTCATTTTCCTGCGGCAGAACGTGAGCGACTGGTAGACTCCGTTGCTTACAAAGTTGAAATTACTTTAATGGGAACCGCGTTTGATCGTGAAGGTAAAAATTTACTCCCCAGCGAAGTGAAAGCGTTAAGTAAATTACTGATGGGCCAACTCGTTAATAGCATGAAAGAAAATCATGCGTTGGCAGACGAGCTGAAAAATCTTGATGGTAAAATGGCCTTGAAAATGAAAGCATTAATTGTTGTGACGCGAGAGACGGTGAGCCATTACGAAATCCCCGCTGCACCGCCACCTCCTGAAGTAGATTCAAAATCGCAACCCAGTAAAATCAGCCCGTTTCGTATGAAGCCCATACCGGGTGGAAAAAGTAGTTCTGGAACAGGAGCACCAGCCGCATGAGCAATTTAGATAGAAGTGATACATACACACGCGCTACATACTGCTTCATGGTCGGTAGTCGCGATCCGCGAAATGCATTGCTCAAAGAATTAATTAAAGTCTCGAGCGATAATATTCCCTTGATTACAAAACCCTTAGAAGTCGCTGGCGAAAAACAAAATCAATTGAAAGATGCATTTGAACAAGCCGTAGGCATTTTAGGCGATGTCAAAAATGCGCCTACTCCAGCTGAGATGTCCGCAGAAGCCGTTGCTGATCGAAACACGCAAATCGAAGAGCTCGCCGCAGAATTAAAAGAACTTGGGCAAGCGTTCAAGAAAGAAATGTCACAACTCCAAAGTTTAGAAGCAAAAAACGAATCATCGATCGATCATTTCAATGAACGAGTGGCAAATTGTAGTGCTGCACTACGTGAAGTAGTGGATACTCGAATTGAAAAAGTAAAAGAGCTTATTAAAAATCAGGGCATCGATGTCGCTCATCCGTCATTTGAAAAAGAATTGCATAATCTTGCCTATAGTGGTTCGTTGGATAATAAATCTATTAATGCTGCAATTCAAAAGGCAATGCCTGGTGCGGATAAAGTAGACATTAAAGCAATTTTGGAAGCAACAAAGCCTACGGTTATTGTTGAGGCCACGCGACCTGTATTGGAAACACAGAAAAAAACACAAGCGGAATTGGTCGCGGGTATTGGGCGATTATCTGAAAATAGACTTGCGTTGGAACAAGGATTTCAAGCTGAGATCAATAAATTGGCTAAACATTCGCCGCGTGCTTCACAAATTACACTCAAGTCATCACCAGGCATGCGCGGAGGATGAGCACGTCGTCACCCCATCGATTAATCCGTGCTTTTTTACGACAACCCGTAGATAAAACACCCATTTGGTTAATGCGCCAAGCGGGTCGTTACCTTCCTGAGTATCGCGCACTACGCGAAAAAGCCGGTGGTTTTTTAGCGCTCGCCAAAAATCCTGAATTAGCCTGCGAAATTACACTTCAACCGCTCAAACGCTTTCCGCTCGACGGGGCGATTATATTTACGGATATTTTGGTTATTCCCGATGCGATGGGATTAGGTTTATATTTTGCCGAGAATGAAGGACCTAAGTTTAAAAAAATGATTTGCTCTCAAGAAGATATTAATAAAATTATAATCCCCGATCCGACAGAAAAATTAAATTATGTGCTAGAAGCTATAAAATTAACTAAAAAAGAATTAAATAACAAAACTCCCTTGATAGGCTTTGCAGGAAGTCCATGGACAGTCGCGACGTATATGATTGATGATGCGAAGAAAATGCTCTATCAAAATCCTGAATTACTCCATAATTTATTAGCCAAATTAGCCGAAAGTACTGTTTTATATCTCAATGCCCAAATAGACGCGGGTGTAGATGCTATTATGTTATTTGATACCTGGGGTGGACTATTACGCACGCCGGATTATCACAATATATCTTTGTATTATGCGAAGAAAATATTTTCAGGAGTAAATCATCGCGTGCCCCGTATATTTTTCACTAAACATGGCGGTCAATGGCTAGAAGAAATGGTTGATATAGGCTGTGATGTGTTGGGATTAGATTGGACGGTTGATATTAATAAAGCGCGATTGCGTGTTGGAGATAAAGTTGCGTTACAGGGCAATATGGATCCCATGATGCTTTATACTAACCCGAAAAAAATCCAAGAAGAGGTTGAGTGTATTTTAAAATCGTATGGCAAACATGTAGGACATGCATTTAATTTAGGCCATGGTATTCCAAAAGATATTCCCGTTGAAAACGTTGCAGCATTAGTGGATGCTGTGCATGAATTGAGTACGAAGTATCACGGATAATATCCTCACCGCGCGGGATGAGGGAAAAGGAAATGTATGTTTCAAATTGATGTCGTGCATCACATTCAAACGCTATGGATTTGCTTAGCAGGACTGATTGTCCTGTCATCGTTTTTTTCGTTTACTGAAACCGCGTTTATGTCGGTAAATCACTACAGACTTCGACATCTGGCGCGTCACGGAAATCATTATGCAAAACGTGCCAGTGTATTACTCGATCGCCCCGATAAATTATTAGGCCTGATTTTATTTTGCGATACGTTTGCGGATATCTTAGCGTCTTCCATCGCAACTCTCTTAGCCATTCACTATTTTGGTGCGGTGGGTGTTCTAATTGCAACAGTCGGTGTGACGTTTGTTATTTTAATCTTTGGCGAATTAGCGCCTAAAACAGTGGCCGCGCTGTATCCTATGCGTATTACGCTGTATTCTTCTTATCCCTTGTGGATTTTATTAAAAATACTGTCGCCTATTGTTGGCCTGGTTAATTTTTTATCAAATGGTTTTTTATATATTTTGGGTGTGCGATCAAAACAGAAAAAACTCGATCACTTTACGATTGACGAATTGCGAACAGTATTAACAGAAGCAGGACGCCAAATTCCGGGTAATTACCAACGCATGTTGTTGCAATTATTAAGTCTAGAAAAGACTTCTATTGAAGATATTATGATACCCCGCAATGAAATCGTGGGTATTGATTTAAGTAAAGATTGGTCTGAAATTTTGGAACAGCTGAAGACCAGTCAACATACACGACTGCCTGTTTATCAAGAGCATATTGATAGCATTCTGGGCATTCTTCATGTGCGAGATGCGTTAAATTTATTTGCAAAAAACGAATTGGATAAAAGCAGCTTAAAAAAAGTCTTGGAAACAACCTATTTTGTTCCTGAGCGAACTTCGTTAAGTCAGCAATTAGTTGAATTTACACGCGAAAAAACGCGCATGGGATTAGTAGTTGACGAGTATGGTGATATTCAGGGCCTAATAGCCATTGAAGATATTCTCGAAGAAGTGATTGGAGAATTTACGACGGATGCGGTTGCATCTGCACAGAAAGATATTTCAGCAGAATCCACAGGGAATTATATGTTGGACGGCAGTGTCAATTTGCGCGTATTAAATCGGACGTTACAAACAAATTTTCCGCTAGAAGGACCAAAAACGCTGAGTGGGTTGATCATTGAGTATCTCGAAATGATTCCGCCTGCAAATATTTGTGTGCGTATTGCCGGATATCCACTTGAAATTCTGCAGATCAAAGATAACATGGTGAAATCAGTGCGATTAATACAAGGGGAGCATGATGGGCGTCAAAACACGAAAAGAAACGGATAGTATGGGATCTATTGATGTTCAACACGATCGTTATTGGGGTGCCCAAACAGAACGTTCACAGCATTTTTTTGCTATTGGCGATCGCATGCCCGCTGAAGTTATTCGCGGAATGGTCATCTTAAAAAAATCCGCGGCAAAATCCAATAGCGAGCTGGGGTTGTTATCCAAAGAAAAAGCCAAATTAATTATTTCTGCGTGTGATGAAATCTTAGACAACAAATTATTAGATCATTTTCCCTTAAGAGTTTTCCAAACGGGCAGTGGTACTCAAACCAATATGAACGTCAATGAGGTTATTTCTAATAGAGCTATAGAGCTCGCTGGCGGTGAAATGGGCAGTAAAAAGCCAGTACATCCGAACGATGATGTAAACATGTCCCAGTCTTCAAACGATACGTTTCCGACGGCGATGTATATTGCAGCGGCTGAAAATCTTATTCATAAAGTCATGCCAGCTGTGATGAGCCTGAGAGAAAGTCTGCACAAAAAACAAAAACAATTTGAAAAAATTATCAAAATTGGCCGTACCCATTTACAAGATGCTGTGCCCCTGACATTGGGCCAAGAATTTTCGGGTTATATCGCTCAATTGGATTTTGCCCTCAGCAATATTAAACAAACCCTCTCAGGATTATATTCTCTGGCGATTGGTGGAACGGCAGTCGGAACGGGTTTGAACGCACCGGCAAAATTTGGTGATCTTACGGCGAGTTATATCGCAAAAGAAACAAAATTACCGTTTATATCAGCCAGCAATAAATTTGCTGCGTTAGCTGCACATGATGCGTTGGTGATGTCGAGTGGTGCATTAAAAACATTAGCAACGGCGTTGATGAAAATCGCCAATGATATACGTTGGTTAGGTTCAGGTCCGCGTTGTGGATTAGGCGAATTAATTTTGCCGGCCAACGAACCGGGATCCTCTATCATGCCGGGCAAAGTCAATCCGACACAATGTGAAGCGATGACGATGGTATGCGTTCAAGTCATGGGAAATGACGTCACCATAGGATTCGCAAATTCTCAGGGTAATTTTGAGCTGAATGTATTTAAACCCGTTATGATTTTTAATTTTTTACACTCGGGTAATTTATTAGCTGAAGCCTGTTTGTCTTTTAAAAATCATTTGGTTGAGGGACTCGAAGCAGATAAAGAAAAAATTAATTATTTTCTACATCATTCTCTTATGCTCGTTACAGCACTTAGCCCTACTATTGGATATGATAAAGCAGCAAAGATAGCGCATACGGCATTGCATGATAAAACCTCTTTACGTGACGCGTGTATTAAACTGGGATATATGACGGGCAGTGAATTTGATCAAGCAGTTAAGCCTGAAGATATGGTATAAAAAACATCGTAAGGGCGACGCTTGCGACGACCGGTGAGGGGAAATAACGTGATGAAGTTTTTATTGTTTTTATGTACATTTATTTTTGTGTCTACACCCGTACTAGCCCAGATCAATCCAAATCCGCCGGTCTATCAGCAAGAAGTACAACGAATTTTAAGTAATTGGCGAGTACGATCGGGAATTCCCGGCGCAGCACTCAGTATTTATCTTCCTGATCATGCGTATCCTGTGAATATTTCAAGCGGTTCAACACAATTTCAGGGTGGCGCAAGTATTGATAGCAATACTTTATTTCAAGCCGGCAGTATTACAAAGTCTTTTACGTCGATGGTTATTCTAGAATTAGAATCTGAAGGGAAATTAAATATTGATGATCCTATAACAACATATTTACCCCAATATCCGCGTTGGCAGAATGTCACAATACGTCAATTATTAAATCATACCAGTGGTATTTTTAATTACACCGAATCGGGTCAGTTTAATTTAATCCGCAAAGAAAATCCGGAAGCAGGCTTTTCGCCAGAGCAATTAGTTCAATTAGCGGCGGTACACCGCGATTATTTTTATCCCGGGCAGGGTTGGAAATATTCCAATACAAATTATATCTTAGCGGGAATGATTATTCAGAAAATTACGGGACAATCCGCAGACAGTATTATGAATGATTATCTTCGTAGTACGACTCACTTAGATTTATTAAATACGTATTTTTTATCGGGAATTTATCCAAATGGATTTTTGTCACATATGGCGCACGGCTATAATTCACGTGGTGAAGATGTGACGTATGACAATATGTCGTGGGCTTTTACAGCAGGCGCGATTGTGACGACGACACAAGATTTATTAACGTGGTGGCATGATTTATTTGAGGGACATATTTTGGCGCCGCCACAAGTGACGCAATTGGAAAGTTTAGTGTGTGAAAAAAGTTCGCCAGGGTGTGTTGTCGGACAACCAATTCCTCATATGTGGGATTCTGTAACAGGCCATGGTTATGGATTGGGTGTTATAGAGACTTCGTATGGCGTAGAAAAATTAGGTCCTGTTTGGTGGCACAACGGAAGTACGGCAGGTTATAAAGCGCTCGTCATGTGGTTTCCGAAGAGTGATATTTATATGGCATTAACGATTAATCGCGATCCAGGATATTTATTAAGACCTAATCTACCCATTATTCGAAACGTCATGGAAGTTTTAGCGCCAGATGCAGAATGGCATTTAGCACATACGCCGCGTGCAGAAGTGAGAAAAGCGCGATATGTACATCATGTTTATTACAACCGCCATAAAACCAAGAGAATTCACAAGATAGCGCGCAATTCCAGCGGCGACTGAATAATATAATCAGCCCCCAGGGTTTCAGGATGTATATCCGCATGTAGATAGCCGTAACTGGCAAAAATACCTGTCATTTTTGCAGCTTTTGCAGCCTGTATATCTCTTTCCGCATCGCCAATGTAGCAGCACTCTTCTGGGTTAAGATTTAATATTTTTGCGGCGTAAATCAGGGGCTCAGGATGCGGTTTGCGTTCTTTTAGGGTGTCGCCACATACCACGCAATTGGTGCGTTTATCTAAACTCAGGGCTTTCAATAATTTTACGGTGAGATCCGTCGGTTTATTTGTCACTATTCCCCAGGGTATTTGAAGACTTTCAATGAAACTCAATATTTCTTCCATGCCTTCAAATAACACAGAACGGTCGGCAATATGATTTGTATAGTAGTGGATCAATTCTTTTCGAAGGATGGGATAACGCGGATCTTTTTCGTGAATGCCAAAGCCTAGATTTATTAATCCTAATGAGCCATCGGATGCAACATGGCGAATATCATCAAAATCCAATGGCGCTTCGTTATGTGTGATTAAAAGATAGTTGAGTGCAGCAGCAAGATCGGGTGCAGTGTCTACTAAGGTTCCGTCAAGATCAAACAGGACAGCTTTATATTTCAGTGTATTCATGAAGATTTTTCGCCGTAGGCTAAGTAATTAACAGAAATATCGGGATCTAATTTATAGGTTTTATTAAAAATATTATAAATAATTCCTTCGAAATCTTTTAATGTAAGTTGGGTGTGGCGTGCCCATTCGCTTAATTCGCTGGGTTTGATGAATTTTGCATAGTCATGCGTGCCGCGCGGAAGTAAATTTAAAATCCATTCTGCGCCCAAAATAGCAAAAGCATAAGATTTTAAATTACGGTTTATAGTAGAAAGAAATAATTTGCCATTGGGTTTTAATAATTTATGACAGGCTTTCAAAATTGCTTCGGGATCCGGGACATGTTCGAGCATTTCCATGCACGTGACGACATCAAATTCTCCTGCATGTTTTTCCGCGAAGTCTTCTGCGCTGATATAAATATAATTAATATTCAGATTATTTTCTTGGCTATGTATTTTTGCAGCATCCAGGGCAGTTTGAGATAAATCTATGCCGGTAATATCAGCTCCGGCTTTAGCTAAACTTTCTGTTAGAATTCCGCCGCCGCAGCCAATATCAACTATTTTTTTATGATTTAAATCAACGCGTTGCTGAATATAATTTAATCTCAGGGGATTAATCTGATGAAGAGGCGCGCATTGGCCATCTACTTTCCACCAGTCATGATGAATTTCGCTGAATTTATGGATTTCGTTGGGGTCGACGTTGGGTGATGACATATTGTGCTTCTGCCTGTTTATCGGGGGCGCCTAGGCCAATGTATCAAATGTGATTGTAGATCTCTAGGGCTGGCTTGCATCTCGTCCTGCATGAGCCGATTAACTCGCCTAATCGGCTCATGGGGATGGGTTCAATAGGTATGGATTGAACCTATTGGCTAAGAAGTAACCAATAAGCTTTCATAGATAAGCCGTATAAGTTGCTGCGCGATGTCTTTCTTAGATGATTTACCTAGCTCAATAGTATTTTTTGAAGTGATCACGCTTACTTGATTCTCATCAGAATTAAATCCTAAATTTTTACCCACAAGATTCGCAATAATCATATCTAATTTTTTAGCGAATAATTTTTTCTGGGCGTTCTCTATCAAATTTTCAGTTTCAGCGGCAAAGCCAATAGTAATTAATTTTTTGTTTTTTTTGTGTTCTGAGATGGATTTTAAAATATCAGGATTAAGAGATAAACTTAGAGATAATTTATTATTATTTTTTTTGATCTTATGGGGCGCAATACTTTCTGCTTTATAGTCACTCACGGCTGCCGCTGATATAAAAATATCGTTTTTATCTATATGATCTAATACCGCTTTATGCATATCTTCAGCGGTAATAATATTTATTTTATTAATCTGGGGTGAAAGAGATAAATTAGTCGGGCCTGATACCAGGGTTACATTGGCGCCCGCTTCATGTGCGGCTTCAGCAAGTGCATAACCCATTTTTCCTGAGCTGTAATTGGTGATATATCTGACGGGATCTAACGCTTCTTGGGTAGGTCCAGCGGTAATAATTATATTTTTATGGGCTAATAATTTTGGTGCGAAGAAATTATTAAGATTTTGTAGTAAAACTTCAGGCGCTAATAATCTACCCAATCCGACGTCACCACACGCTTGTATGCCTGAATCAGGTCCCCAAATAGTAATATTATGATTTATTAATTTATTAAGATTTTCTTGGGTAATTTTATTTAAGTACATATTTTTATTCATGGCAGGGGCAATAATAATTGGCGAAGTTGTGGCTAAACATAAAGTACTTAATAAATCATCGGCAATCCCATGTGATAATTTGGCGATAATATTTGCTGTTGCAGGAGCAATAAGAATAACATCTGCCCATCGTGCTAATTCTATATGAGAAATAGTCTCTTCTGCTTGCCAAATAGATTGATAGACAGGTTGTTGGGAGAGTGTGCTGAGTGTCATAGGCGTTACGAATTTTTCAGCGCTGTCTGTCAAGACTGTTTTGACGATAGCGCCTTGCTGCGTTAATAACCTCACTAATTCTGGGCATTTATACGCCGCAATGCCACCCGTAATACCTAACAGAATTTTTCTATTGTTTAGCATACGCTAACCTCAAGCCGTGTAAAACCAATTCAGGAATGATGGTCGTAAAGATATTTTCATTTTCAAATAAATGACAAAATCCGCCTGTGCCCAAAATAATAGGCTTAATATTATCAAAGGCTTCTTTTGAAATTTCCTCAATAATCTTTGTGATCGCACCCAAATGGCCGTAATACAAACCGGATTGAATGTTTGCAATAGTTGTTTGCCCTACAATAAATTCGGGGCGAACAATATTCACCGGCGGCAGTTTTGCGGTATTTTCATTGAGTGCATTCATGGCTATTTTGATACCCGGCATAATGACGCCGCCGACGTAATTATTATCTTTTTTGACGATATCAAACGTCGTTGCAGTTCCAAAATCTACAATCACAATATTTTGTTGCGGAAATTGGTGTGTAGCTGCGATGGCACAGGCGATTCTGTCAGCGCCGACTTCCAGCGGATTTTTATAGGAAATTTTTAAACCCGTTTTAACACCTGCGCGTAGAAAAAACGGGTCGATATTGAAATATTTAATTCCTGCAGAACGAATCGAGTAATCTATCGACGGCACCACAGAGCCGACTGAAATCTCTGTAATTTCAGCGGGTTTAATATTATTTTCGGCTAAGACTTGTCGGAAGAATACGCCTAATTGATCAGACGTTGAGACAGCCGTGCTTGCATAGCGAAACTGTAGAACAAGCTGGTCTTGATCAAATACGCCGCCATAAATATGGCTATTGCCGACATCGAGGCACAAAATCATGATGTTATCTCCACATTATCTATCAATCTAATCCCTCCAAACTTCACCGCCGCAAATCGGCGTGAATGATAGTCTTGAATATATTCCACTTCAAAACCGGCTTTCATTAACTCAGCCGTAATTTCTTCAGGACTTAAATTATCATGAAATATTTTAGGAAAATTCTGAACTTTCTCGAATTGCTCCGCTGTAAATCTATTATTACGCGAACTTAAGGGCAATTTATTTTCATTTCTTATGGTTTCGCAGCCAATAATTTGGGTATCCAGAAAAAAAGCCTGGGCCATATTTTTGACTAAAATAAATTGCTGATAATCTTTTTCGCCAAAATAGGCCCGCGTAGGTTTAGTAATTAATAACAATTTTAATACTATAGTTAAGACACCTTCAAAATGACCCGGTCTAAACTTGCCTTCTAAAATACGGCTTAATTCAGATTCTGTGATTTTATAATTATAATTATCCGGATAAATATCTCTGTTATTAGGCAAAAATAGATAATCTGTATTTAATGCTTCAGCTAATGTTATATCGTGATCTAAACTTTTGGGATAATGTTTAAAATCTTCAGGATTATTAAACTGGGTTGGATTTATAAAAATAGATAAGACAGTAAGAGTGTTTTCCAGTTTAGCTTTAGCTAATAAACTCGCGTGACCGTCGTGAAGATTTCCCATGGTGGGAACAAAGCCAATAGATTGCGTATCTGCAATACTTTTTCGAATAGCTTTAAATTCTTCAGCGGTTTTAACTATTTGCATAGCAATGTTGCTCCACATCAGGATAAATAACTGATTTAACGTCTTGATTATATTGGTCCAATGCGTTTTGAATTAATTCAGTGCCATTGAGATATTTTTTTAAAAACTTAGGATTAAAAGAGTCATTCATTCCTAACATATCTTGAAGCACTAAAATTTGACCAGACGTAAAGGGTCCTGCGCCAATACCGATAGTGGGGACACTCAGAGTGTCTGTAACGGTTTTGGCAACGGATGCAGGCATGCACTCTAAAAGAACGGCAAAACATCCCGCGTCTTCTAATTGTTTAGCGTGAAGTTTAATTTTTTCAGCAGCCTGTGGGTTTTTGCCTTGAATTTTAAATCCACCCATCGTGTGAATAGATTGCAGTGACAATCCCAAATGTCCCATGACGGGAATGCCCGAGTGAACAATGTGATGAATGAGTTCTAAATTTCCCTCAGCACCTTCTAGTTTTATAGCCTGAGCACCGGCACGCATAATTTTTTCTACGGCGTTCATTGATTCTACTAAGCCTTTTCTGTAGGAACAAAAGGGCATGTCGCCAAGGATAAATTTATTCGGTGCGCCTTTAGCAACCGCTTCGATATGTTTTGACATCAGATCAACTGTTGCGGGAATCGTATAGGCATGTCCGTACATGACCATGGCCAAACTGTCGCCAATCAAAATACCGTCAATTTGGCTGTTATTAATAATTTGAGCAGACCAGTGGTCATAACACGTGACCATTGTAATTTTTTGGTTATTATTTTTCATTTTTTGAAAGTCATGAATATTCATCATAATTTATTTCTCCTGTTTTCAAATAAATTTACAAAAGCCTGATAGATTTCTTTAAATTCGTCTGTTTCTAAAGCGGATAGATTTTTCTGAATAGTACTTTGATCATTGCGTGCGAGCGGCCCTGTGAGAGAATTATGCGGGTCTTGAATAATATTGTGAGTCATTTGCGTGAGATACAGCTGGCCGACAGAAGGGGGTAGCTGAAATTTTATTTCCAGTTCGCTAAAAAATTTCTGCCATAAAATAGTGGTAAAATTGCCACTGAGTACACACAGCATATGGTAATAGGGTTTTAATTCAGCAGGGATTTTATAAAAATTATTAGGCAAAAAATCTAAATAATTTTCTTGATTATTTTCTAGTATAAAGGGAATTTTTTTATATGTTTCAAGATCATATAAATTTTGCGGGAAAGTCATAAGGGGGTGCGCGCTGGAAATATTCTCTATAGATAAGGCACCTGAAAAGTGAATAATAGGTTTGGTTTTTAAGAATACATGGGAGTCTATAAAGGGTTTTAAGCTAGCATCTGAAATTAATAATAGAACTACAGTTGAGTGTGAGAATAATGTTTCGAGAGGAATATCCGAATATTTTTTGCGCGACCACTGAGAATATTTTATTCCCAATAGAGACAAATAATGCCCAAAATGTGTCGCCATTTTGCCGTCGCCGACAATGAGCGGGTGAGGTACCTGTCGCATGGATCAAGTCCTATAGTCGTTTAAAAAGTATCAAAAACCGTGGTATTCTACTCCAATTGTGAACGGATCTGTAACAAATGGAGAAAATTTTATGCTTCCTACCCGTGCTTATGCTGCGCTATCCCCATCTGCTCCCTTTTCTCCCTTTGAATTTGAACGCCGTGAAGTCGGTCCGCATGATGTGTTGATTGAGATTTCCTATTGCGGCATTTGCCATTCGGATATCCATCAAGTGCGCGGAGAGTGGGGACAAATGCCTTTTCCGATGGTGCCAGGACATGAAATCGTTGGGCATGTTACCAAAGTGGGTTCTCAGGTTAAAAAATTTAAAGTGGGTGATAAAGCCGGTGTCGGATGTATGGTCGATTCTTGTCGGACCTGTTCTGAGTGCAAAGGTCATACGGAACAGTTCTGTGAAAAAGGGGCGTCATATACTTATGCGAGTACTGAGCAAGATAAAAAAACGCTGACCTACGGTGGGTATTCTTCCCAGATAGTTGTCGATGAAAATTATGCGCTTAAGATTAATTCAACATTGCCATTAGCCAACATTGCGCCACTACTGTGTGCAGGAATTACGACTTATTCGCCGCTGAAGAGATTTAAAGTCGGCCCAGGGAAGAAAATAGCTGTGATGGGACTAGGCGGCTTGGGACATATGGCAGTTAAAATTGCAGCATCCATGGGCGCCGAGGTTACTGTATTAAGTCATTCGCCTCAGAAAGAAAAAGATGCAAAAGCGTTAGGTGCTCACCATTTTGTGCTGACCACTACTCCAGAAAGCTTTAAAACATATGCAAAGAAATTTGATGTAATTTTAAATACCGTTGCGGGTAGTCATGATTTGAATGCCTATCTGGGTTTAGTGAAAACGCATGGCACGATGGTCTTGATCAGTGTTCCTGAGAAGCCTTATATATTAGGCGCACATTCTGTGATTGGTAGCGGGCAGATGATTGCGGGTTCATTGATTGGCGGGATTAAAGAAACGCAAGAAATGCTGGATTATTGCGCGCAGAAAAACATCGGCTCAGATATTGAGATCATTCCGGTTCAAAAAATCGACGAAGCGTATAACCGCACCGTTAAAGGTGATGTGCATTACCGCTTTGTGATAGACATGAAAACGCTTTAATACACCAAATCGGGCGTAATAGTACTGACGGCGTTCTTGAGAATCATTTGGATGCCAGTGGTATCTTCCAGAAATAACGCCTTTTCGTCTTGGCCCACAAGTTTGCCTCTGAGACGAATACCGTGTCGCAAGTAGATCGACACAGGGGTTTTAGATCTAATTAATTCGGGTAAAAAAGTGCTCTCAATATTACTTATCGTCATCGCTCAACACCATCTAAAAGTGGATAGTTTTACTACACAGTTGAAATTACTGAGAAGATATTTAGAGGGTTTTTAGTTGTTACGATATTGGTTTAGGGCGGAATCATATATCGGCGGGTGGGGGAGATCAAGCCTTTTGTTCGGGGTGTACTGACTAGCCAGCGGAGTGCTGGATTGTTACTATCCAGTAAGCTTAAAGTGAGCTTATTTAAAAGGAGTTAAACTATGTTAAGTTGGGTTATTACGTTTCTGATTATTGCACTTGTTGCGGGTGTTTTGGGTTTTACAGGCATTGCGGCACAAGCGGCGGGTATTGCACAAATCCTGTTCTTTATTTTCCTCGTGCTTTTTATACTCTCTCTCGTTTTTCATATTCGTTCGGGCAGAGGCGATAAATAGGAGAATCACATATGAAATCATTAACGCTTATTGGTATTCTTTTTATTATTATTGGTGGTTTGAGTTTGGCATATCAGGGTTTTACCTATACTCAGAAAGAACAAGTTGCTCAGGTAGGAAGTCTTCAGGTTACGGCAGACACTCAAAAAACGGTTTATTTTCCACCTATTTTAGGTGGTTTAGGAATCGCAGTTGGACTTGTGTTGGTTGTGATTGGACGAAAGAATGGCGGTCAATAATTTACAGCCATTTTCGATGTTTGAAGTATTTGTAAGGTAACCACGCCGCAAGCGCTATGAGTCCAATGGAAAATAAGTAACCATATTTCCAGGTTAATTCTGGGATATACCAGAAGTTCATGCCATAGATGCTTGCGACGAGTGTGGGGGGGAGAAAAATCACAGCGGCGACAGAGAATATTTTAATAATATTATTTTGCTCAATGCTAATCATGCCCAGTGTGGCGTCTAATAAAAAGTTTACTTTGGTTGATAAAAAATGCGCATGGTCACTGAGTGCATTAATATCTCTAATTAAAGACGATAATTGTGACAGGCCTTCATGATCTAATTTCCCCTCAACAGTTTGTTCAAGATAGGTGACTAAGCGAATTAGACTGATCAGGCTTTCGCGCGCTTTGGTATTTAGATCACTGTCTTCGCCGATGTGTTGCATAAATTTACGGTAATCGATTTTAGCGGTAATTTCTTGTTCAGGTTGAAAAATCTCTTTTGAATATTCATCGAGGCGACTGCCGACGAGTTCGAGAATGTCAGCAAGATAATCGATGGTTGTGTCGAGCAATTTAACTAGTAATATTGCTGCGCTACGGTGTGCGGCATCGAGTTTTTTTGTATTCGCTGAAAATAGTTTAAAAGAATGGGATTTAACATAGTGCAGTGTGATTAATTTATCTTGTGTAAGTATGAACGTGGTGGGTTCAAGATTAGGGTGTGTTGAATCGAGTTGAGCAATGGTAATGGCGGTCATGTAAATTATATTATTTTCTGTATAAAGACGACTGGAGGTTTCAATCTCAGCCATTCTTTTTCGTGTAGGAAGGTTGATATCCAGAAGTTCTTCGACCCATGTTTCTTCTGTTTTTGTGGGAGACATCAAATCAATCCAAACAGCTTCTTTGAGCAGCGCTTGATTTTCAGCTGTAATTTCTTCAGCTTCTAGTGTTTCCCGATTTAGGTAGGCGATTAGCATAGTGGTTGCTCCCTTTCGTGTATTTTACCAGGTAAACATGATGTGGGCACGTAGGGATGCGTTTTATCTAGTGAAGTTGAAAAGCCGTCACTGTTTTACTTTCGCTTGTGTTGATAATGCTGTAATCACAGGTAGTTATGTTTTCTCCATTTTTCCAATTGGCGACTTCCGTTTGATCTGGAGCACCTATTTGCCAAAGGGTGTCATCTTCAAGTTTGAGTATTTTTCCGTGATCAATAATTTCCTTTATATGATGACCCGTTTCGCAAGCCCCTGCAGGGGTGCTCAATAAAAGAAATGAAAGTAATAGGGATAAAATAACAATGATCTTTTTTGACACGCTGAACTCTCCTTGTATGTTAAGTTGCAAACAATAACGCAGAATGAGAGATAAAGAAATATTTGGGTTTACTATATACTTCAACCAACTGGATTTATTGGACCACCCCATGCTCCCCAAACGCACCAAGAAATATCTCAAAATTATATTGCTCCTCGCAATAATTTTACTTGTTGTGCTGCCAAGGTTAATTCCACATAGAAATTTGAATCATGCGGCGGCGAGAACTACCAGTGCGCAAAGCCCATAGGAGTTGACGAAAGACCAGACTCGGGATCTATCGGAGTTTGATTTGCCATATGCGATGAGGTATTTGCATGTGTTTTTGCATTACCATCAACCGTAACGCCCGAAGATTGTGCAGTTGCAGCACAACCCATGAGGAAAAGTGTCCCTACGACTACACCGAGAAGTTTCATTCAGCGCTCTCCATATTGTTTACGATATCCAAACTGCAGATTGTCTCTATCGTAACATCTCCAGTGCTATGCGTTAACTCATCTCGTAGATGGGCGTTACTGTACTCACAGAATCTTTCAAAATTAATTGAACACCCTGCGCATCAGCAAGAAATAAATTCTTATCATCAAAGCCAACCAATCGGCCCTTGAGTTTAATTCCATGCTTTAAATAAATTGCTACAGGGACTTTGCTTTCAATTAACGATGCTAAAAAGTGTGTTTGAAGTGCCGTGTTCATAAGTTCCTCCTCCCCAATTAACTTGGATCTTTTAATTGTTGTGGGTGAAGTAGCTGTATGCTCAGAAATCGTGTGGATTAAAGTTTGAAACCGGAAGCGTGAAAATCAAAGCTACTGACGGCTATAATTATATACCTAAAGCTGTTCCAGATGTTGGGCTTTGTGTGTTTCTTATCCAGATAATGCTTTATACTCCGCGTATCAAACAAGGGAGTGATGACGATGGTCTCTGGCTTCATACAGCGCAATAAAGTCATTCTGATTATAGCTGTTCTCGTTGTTATCGTAGGGCTTTCAATTACCTTTAAAATGCCTCTTACTGATGCGCAAAAATTCAATGAATTTCAAAAGAATTTAACCACCATTAATGCGCCTTTGTCGGTAGGCGTTAAAAAATTCAAAGCCAGTTATGAGATGACCTTAAAAACCTATGGGATGCGAACCGTTTATGTGGATGCACTCGGTTTGAATTTGGCTGCACAAAGCGCAATGAAAAAAATACACACGGATCTTCAAGTGCCTTCGTTTAAAAATCAAACAGCACAAGCCGCTGTGCAAAATGCGCATGATCTGGACGTTGTTTATATCAAATCCCTCGAGGCGATTTCCAAAAACGTTATTATACTCGCGCAGAACAGTGGATTTTTCGCAAAAGTACCGCCGCTCACATTACCGTCTACGGATAAAGTTATGGAAAATATGAATGCCGCCTATGCCGCGTTGGTGAAGAAGCCTGTAAAATCGTAGGTTCTCCTGCTATATGGGCGAGGCGATGCCTACAGGCTGCAAGCAGCCTTCGCCCCTACACTTTTTAACGTGGAATCTCTGTCAATTCACTGTATTTCAACCGCAACCACCCCAACATTTGTAAATGACGAATGGTATTCGCTACGGATTTGTATTGCTCAAGCATGCCCCACGTTTTTTTCCACGATACTATATAATTCAGCAGTTCTTTTTCTGAGAGTTCGGGTGTTGCTTTTTGTTTCTTGAGTGTGCGTGCTGAATATAACGCAATGATGACTTCTTCTGCTTGATGGGTAGTTTTAATCCGAGAAAATAAATCAACGGTTCTTTCTATGGGCTTGGCATATTTATCCAAAACCGCCTGATGTTTGGTTTTATATTCAGCATAATCCGCATCAATTTGAATAATGGTTGTCCGACCCTGCAGATGCTCTTGCGTTAAATTGGCACGGGTAAATAATTGAAACGCGTTCATCATGTCCATGGAGCTCAGTCCGTAATCGACTGGGGTAAATTTAAATCCAGTTTCTACGCCTTGTTCCGTCAAAATATACGGAATTTTTTGAAAAATAGTTTTTCCAACAGGATTTGCATACGGTTGCTGCGCAATGTGAGCAACCACTTCTAAAATAGTCAGCCAAGCAGGATTTATCATAATAATAGCCCCATAAAAAAATGGTAAAAAAATATTATAAAAAAAACAGGTTGAGATTAATCATACTCTCGCGCTTAAAGCCGTGATTTTTTATTGACGCCAGACTGTTTTCATCAGGAACATAAGCGCCCGAAATAAAACAAAAGGGAATGCAGACGGGCACTAAAACTTCTGCGCATTTTGCCGCTTTTTTACGGAGATGCTGAATTTGATTGGGATCCTCCCAGTTGTCAGAAAATATCGGATCAAAATTAAGCTGTCCGATTTGATGAGGTCCTAAATAACGCGCATAAGGACTTGATGCATGTTGATCGGTAAGCACAACGCCTTCTATGTCGAAGACTTCAGTGGAGACGCGCAACACACAAAGATTTTCTGTTTTTCGATTAAAGAGCACAGGATTATGCGCATCGAAATATAGCCTGGCATATTGATGAAGTTTTAAGCCTTTGGGAATTTGAGGACCGGGCGTGATGAGGGATGGAGGATAATTTTTTGCGGCTTGTTCGTCAGATAAAATACCGTGATGTAATACTGAGGGGATAGTAGCAATAGGCACAATATGATGTAGCTCAATGACGCGATGACTCATGAGGCGTTATCCTTATTAAGTATAAAAATTTAGTATAAAATTAAATATAATATAAAAAACCAACTCTACACTAGTTTATATTTTAATTCTAATATTTTAAATCTAGTACTTTGAATCTAGTACTTTAAGTCTAATGCTTTAAGTCTAATAATTTAATCCTAATAATTTTTTGTTTTTTTATCTAGTTTAATTTTGCTTTCTTGGATTTGATTTCTTTTTTTTCTTCTTCTTTCTCGTATTCTTCTGGGTGAAGAAGTCGGTGCAATTTTTTCGTGGCAAGATAAGCCCGACATCCAACAACCGCTAAAGCCATTGCTAAAATAGCATGACACACTTCAAAGAAAGTCATTCTGAACGTGAGCTCTCCAATGGCGGGAACCAGTGACCATAAGAAAATAATCAGACCCACAGAGGTGGAGTTAATAAAATATAAAGCGGCGCCCAACAGTATATTAATAATCGAAGGGGTGCGGATGTGTGGCAGGAATAGGCTCATGATTAATTCGAACACACCTAGCGCTATAAAAATCAGAGCACAGATTTTTATAATCTTTACGGCATTCTCGGGTGTTTCAATTTTACGCCAAAAAAATGGAAGCTCGTTTTTCATCAATTCACCGCAACCCTTTGCCACGTAAGCCGCTCTAAAGAACCATCTTTATTGGTGATGATTAAGGCAAATTTATTTTTGCTCAAGACATGAAATTCTCGCGTAGCCTGTTTTTTATAATAATCTTGATTAGAGGCGTTTTGAGAAAGATGAATGACGTGATTATGTTTGACAATATATTTTCCCATATAAAAAGTAATATCCCCGGGCGAAAAATTGGGTTGATTAAAACTTTTGGGATCCATGCAATTCACGCCGGCTGACATATAACCCGATGCTGTATAAATAATTAACCCCGTGGGTTGAAAGCAATTCGTGTCTGTACCCCATGTTTTTTGTGGATTTTGTTTCTCAAGAGACATTAATTTCCATACGCCCACAAGATTAAACGCATATAGATTTAATGAAAATAACAGCAGACATAAACCTAAGAGTTTTTTTATCATGAAACAGTATTGCCAACGAAAGGGTGGGGGATTGGAATCACACGCAAACGGGCTTCTATTATAGTAAGCGCTATGTCCGTCTGTATTTTCATGGTAAAACTCCTATTGTAAGCTAAATGAATTACATAGCATTTTATTTATGAATGCAAGTGAGGTATTCTTTTCGTCAACACGGAGGTTTTATGAAATTACGCAAGGCATTACCCCAGGAAGTAGACGCATTAAACCAGTTTATTCGTGCATCCAAATCCGTGTGGGGATATTCAGATGACTTTTTGGATAAATATATGAAACAGTGGGGACTGACACCCCAATTTCTGGAAAAAAAGTCAGTTAAAGTATTGGAAGAGAATGGTGTTATTCACGGAATATTTTGTATAGGAACTAACAAGAAAAAACAAATTGAACTGGATTTGTTTTTCGTTAATCCCAAGCTTATTAAAACGGGAGTTGGGCGAAAAATGTGGGGTATGGTCGACGAATATGCCCGCGCGAAAAAATGGAAAGGATTTGAAATATTATCTGATCCCAACGCTGAAGAATTCTTCCAACGTATGGGAGCAAAGACGGTACGTAGTTTTGAGTTTATTCACGGCCAGATTGTGCCCGTTTTGAAATATGAGTTGAACCCAACAGATAGTCTTTGGGCCTAAAATGATTTTAGGAGTCAGCTATGGAAGAAAGAAAGCTAGCTTTTCAGCATTACCGAAATGATGATTATCTCAATGCTATTTTTTATTTCAGTAAAATACTTAAATCCTCTTCAAAAGCTTCAATCGCATGGGAAGCGCGAGGTGATTGTTACAGACTGCTGAAGCGTCCTGCTGAAGCGATTCCTGATCTGACGAAAGCATTATCACTCAATCCGAAGAGTGCCTTTGCGTTGTTTGCGCGAGGCGAAGCATATCGACAGCTGGGAGAGTATGAAAAGTCGATTGCAGATCTCGAGCGATATTTGGAATTAACGCCTGATAATAAACTTGAGCCAAGGGATTGTCTGGTCATTGGTTTTGTATATGCAGAATTGGGACGTTTTCCTGAAGGGATTGGCTTTTTTGAGAAAGAGATCGCACGGTATCCAAACTGTGCAGAAGCGTGGGTGAGTTTGGGAAGAGCACTTTTCCGATCGCGCGATGATTTTCAACGAGTTATGTTTTGTTTAGAGACGTCCGTGAAATTAGACGATAATGATCCAAAAGCATGGGTTTATCTTGCGCATGCGTATTACGTTGCAGGAGAGTATGAAAAAGCCATTTTGGCTGGAACAAAGGCGATAAAATTGGATGCCAAACGATATGCTGCGTGGATGTATCGTGGGCAAGCGCGATTAATGTTAGGAAATAATCCAGAACAAGCGATCGAAGATTTAGTCACCGCCGTGCGTGTAGCCATTGAATATGGCAGCGAGTACGTGTGGCAAGCATGGAAAGTGCTGGGTGTAGCAAGACGTACAGTGGGTGATCCTAAAACTGCACTGGATAATTTGACCGTATCAATAGCATTAAATTCCAACGATGATGATGCGTGGGTGCAACGTGGAATCGTTCATTATCAATTGGGTGTGGGTTATTACAGAGATGCGGTTTCTGATTTAAAATACGCGTTGGCATTGAATCCATATAATCAATTTGCGGGAGCGTGGTTGTCCAGCGTTGAGCGATTAGTTGAAGCAGCGGTTCTAGAATCTGCTTCACTGCCGCCACATGCACCGTCTAAAACAGCAGAAAAGTTACCGTCCGCTCCGCCTGCTGAAGTTATTTTTGAGCCACCACCCGCGTATAATCCTGCATGGGCAAAAAGTTATGCAGAGAGTCATTCTGTCGCTGCAAATAAAGGTTTTTTTGCTAAGGTGCGAAATTTATTCTCGGGTGACTCGAGTGGTAGTAGACTACCTCCGCCGCAAAGTCCACGATCGGGTGTTTAAAATATTTCAGGAGTTATAACATGAACATCAATAAATTCTGTGTCAATTCTGTTGTATTTTCATGTGTAATGCTATCAGGCTGTGTGAGTATGGGATTGGATTCATCAGTCGAATCCAGCGCACCGTATAAAATACAATTTCCTGATCCCGTCGCGAGTCAGTGGTCCAGAACCAGTCAAAGTGATGCAAGTGGCTACACTGTTACTTACAACCGAATTAATTCTGCAAATGCACAACAGCAAAATATTAAAGTCAATTACGGTAAAAATATCCAGACGTCTTTTGTGGATTCTATAAAAGAAGTGAATAACACATTAGATGCGGCTAATTGCCAGCGCCATAGTCTAAAAATTCTCTCACAAACCAAGTATTCTATAATGTTCGAAGCGGTTTTAGATCAATGCCCTACGGGAAATGCAATGACGTCAGTCTATAAAGTCTTTAATCAGCCCGATGGCCAATATTCTATTATTTATACCGCTGATCCTCGTGTGGTTTCTTCGGGAATTGTTGAGGGAATGACAAAGATGATCAAATCAGCTCGAGTGATTAGAAATAATTAATTTATATCTCGCCGCAGCCTATATATTAAGGAATTATCGCATGAAAACCCTTTGTGTCATCCCGGCCCGTTTAAACTCTACGCGCTTACCTCGAAAAATGTTGTCCACCATCAGAGGCATTCCTATGATACAGATGACGTATCTCGGTGCGAAGCAATGTCCCGATGTGGAAAAAGTGCTGGTAGCTACAGATAACGAAGAAATTGCAGCGGTTATTCGTGCGGTAGGGGGTGAAGTTATTATGACACCAGAGAATTTGCAAACGGGTTCGGATCGCGTTGCGTATGTTGCGAAAGAGTATTCCAATTTTGATGTGATTATTAATTTACAAGGCGATGAGCCGTTTATAAAACACCAAATGTTGAGTGAATTGATTAAGCCGTTTTCTCAAGAAAAAGATACCCAAATGTCCACGCTGGCGTATTCATTAAAATTCCCTGAAGAATATATTGATCCTAATATTGTAAAAGTCATTTCTGATCTCAACGGTAATGCTATTTATTTTTCGCGATCACCGATTCCTTATTTTCGCCAAGATACGGGAGAGATTCCTGTTTTGCACCATATGGGACTGTATGCGTTTAAGCGCGATTTTTTGTTGAAATTTACACAGCTTCCTCAGTCATCGCTTGAAAAAATTGAATTGCTTGAACAATTACGCGCTATTGAAAATGGCTATAAAATCCGCGTGTGCAAAACGCTGTACCGCACGCTGGAAATAAATACACCGGATGAATTAGCGCGTGCGCAGTTATATGATCTTGGTGAAGTGGAAGCTGAATTAAGTCGATAGTTTTAATTTATGAGATAAGCGATCTAATTGTTTTCGCTCGCTCTTGTTTGTTCATGGCCAATAGCGAAGAAACCTTATCGCTATCATCAAAGGTTCTGAGCATAGTAGTCGTGACTCGTTGCAGAAGTTCATTTTTCATGGGCTCAAATGAATCAATAGCTTTTTTTGTCCTATACTGTTCGATGAGTGCTTCGGGGACTGAATTTTCGTTGTTGGAATTTTTTCTAAGGTATTCGATATAGTTATTGTCAGGTACTTGCATTAAATTTATGTCTTGTAGAAGCTCTTTGATGTAATTTCTTATTTTTTTATCGTCCCAATCACATTCAGCCAAATCCATCGTTCCAATTCTTCCATAAAGTTGGCTTATGATATGACCTACTTTTGCTTGAAATTCTGGCTTGAGTCCGAGTACTCTGTTTTCTAAAAGAGATGAATAATGTTCCGTTCTAAAGGAAAAGGATAGCGGAATTATTGCAACCATATTTTCTGTAAAGGGTAATTGTTTAGGCAGAAAGAAATGCGTTTTTTGTTCGGTATTATTGAGCAATTTATAAATCGTATCTTTTAATTTATCTAGCGCATTTTTTTCTAGTATTGTTTTACCCATGGTAGAGTATGGTTTGACTTCTTCTATCATGTATTTCTCTATGTATGATTTCAAGCTTCTTACTGGGCAAACATTAATATGTTTGAGTTTTGGTTTTCGCGTTCTCTCGTTTACTAAGTCACAAGATTGCGTTAATACCATTACATAATTGTCAGTGTGCTTGATGGCAGGGTAATACGTAGAAAAAAGTGTATGGAATGTTTTTTCAACTTTAAGAATATCTCCTTGTAGCAGAGATAATCCGTTGGGTTTCTCACGATATACGTAAGGTGGGATATTCATTATTTCGTATGTCAGAACGCGCTTAGTATTCTATCCATTTTCATTCTAACGAGAAAATCCTCATCTGACTGTCGTTCAAAGTCTTTTAATGCTTTCCTGGCTACTTTTAGAGCTGCAGGAGAAAAATAAGGTTCAGTGATTTGTTTCTTTGCTGCGGGTTTAGACTTTGAGCGGCTAGACATCTTAATATCTCCTTCTGTTGCTAGATTGTGATTAAAGCTATTGATGTAATTCTAATAGACACAGATATCTAAAGTCGAGTGGTTTTGCCATAATATTTTTTCCTCGTTAAGGAGATAGGATAGAAACTATGCAATTATGTCCCTGCGGCTCCAATATATTCTACATAGCCTGCTGTGGTAAATTTATTTCGCATCAAGAAATTCCTGCTACACCTGAAGCATTAATGCGTTCTAGATATACCGCTTATTCCCAAACTAATCTGGATTATATTAGGGAGACCATGAAATCTCCTGCGGCAGATAATTTCAATCCAGACGCTACACGTGAGCGAGCGAAGAAAATTAAATGGGTGAACTTAAAAGTAGTGAGTTCAACACAAGATAAAAATACGGGGATTGTAGAGTTTTATGCCAGTTATACGGATGGTGTGAAGACAAACGTTTTACACGAAATTAGTCATTTTATTTTGGATCAGGGCAAATGGTATTATGTGTCGGGCATTTACCCTGATAGTGATTAGCTATATTAGGTTACGCTAAATTACGCTTTATTTGTCGTGGGAATACTTTTTAATTCTCGTTTTAATTGATTTAATTCATCGATCAGTTCTTTAATATTTTTCTGTTGTTCGCCGATTTGTGTGATTTCCATTTTCATTGCAGCAACACCGGCAGACATGCCAGCAATAGTTTTAGCTTCATTCTTTTGAAAGAATTTATCGGGTTGTGTTTGAGCGAGTTTAATTTTCGCGGAAACGATGTCCATTTGTTTATTGGTGTGTATTAATTGCTGGTCTAAAAAATCCGAAATATTTTGGGCTCTGGATGAGACATCGCTTAGCGTTGAATTTGCTTCGAAGGGTCCTGTTTTCATAGCCATTCTATTGGCGTGCATGATAGAGCATGTATAGGAAAAAGTGAGAGCGGCAAGTGCTAATAAAAAAATCGCGCCTGGAATGACCAATAACCACCGCATGCTGTTAGACATTTAACTCTCCTTGATGAAATAAAAATAAAAAACGAAATTGATTATAGCTTGAATTACATTATCCCACGAATGCTACACACGCCGTCTGGGGTAAAGCGACGAGTTGAGTTCGTTCCGTGCTATGCGGAGAATAGGCCCTCTAATCTCCGCAAAATATGCGGAGATTATGTTGGCAATGCGGAGAATATAGGGTATAATCTCCGCACTATCTGCGGAGATTATGGTATGTATATCTATGAAAACCCCCATTGGCCACGTTTTACCTGGGATCGTGAGAAGGTTTCTCAGGCGCTTCAGCCCGTGGTATTTCAGCAAGGACGTCTGCTAGGAAAAATGGAGAACCTTGGTTTTCGCTTGCAAGAAGAAGCTTTGCTGAAAACGCTTACCAATGAAGCGATTAAAACAAGCGAGATAGAAGGTGAAGTACTGAATAGAGATGATGTACGTTCTTCAATAGCGAGACATCTCGGCATGGACATTGGAGGATTGTTACCTGCAACTCGGCACGTGGATGGAATTGTTGAAGTATTATTAGATGCTACGCGTAATTATGCTAAGCCATTAACAGAAAAACGACTTTGTCATTGGCACGCGACGCTTTTTCCGACGGGGATGAGTGGCATGATGTTGGTTAATCCGGGCGTTTGGCGATCGGATCGTGAAGGGCCCATGCAAGTGGTTTCAGGAAGTTATGGCAGACAAAAAGTACATTTCCAAGCACCACCGGCTAAAAAATTACCTAAAGAAATCAAGCAATTCATCGCCTGGTTTAATCAGCCTAAAAAAAATAGTGATCTGATTATCAAAGCAGCTATTGCGCATCTATGGTTTGTAACACTTCATCCTTTTGATGATGGCAATGGACGAATTTCGAGAGCTATTGCTGACATGGTATTAGCTCAGTCTGAAAACCAACCCAATCGTTACTATAGTATGTCGACTCAAATTACAAAAGAACGCAAAAATTATTATGATGAATTGGAGCGCGCACAAAAGGGTACGATGGATATTACTCGGTGGATTCTTTGGTTTTTACAGTGTTTGCATCAAGCTATATTAGAATCAGACTCACTTTTAGACGTTGTCCTCAATAAAGCAAAATTCTGGGAAAAACATTCAAAAAAGATTTTCAACAAAAGACAAACGGCTATGCTCAATATTTTATTTGATGGTTTTACGGGTAATCTCACGTCCAGCAAATGGGCGAAAATGATGAAGTGCTCACAAGACACGGCTGCACGTGATATTAATAATTTAATAGAACAAGAAGTATTAATAAAAAGCCCGAAAGGGGGAAGAAGTACAGATTTCTTACTGAAAGATTTTCCAATTAATCATATGGGGTAATATAACGCTATGAAACTTCCACTAGAATACAACAAGCTATCCAAATTTTTCGATGCTGTCGGCAGCGGAAGTACCAATGCTGTAAATAGCTTGATAGGCAAAATTCTCAAAAAACATAAAATCAAAACCGTTCTTGATTTGACCTGCGGAACGGGCTCACAAATTCTCTGGCTCGCAAAGCATGGTTATAAAGTTGTAGGTTCAGATTACAGCCCTGAATTATTAAAAACGGCAAAAGCCAAGCTTAAAAAAGAAAAGCTGAATATCACATTATTTCACGGCGATATGCGCACCCAAAAAATTGGGAAATTTGATGCCGTCATTACTATTTTTAACGCCGTTGGGCATGTGTCTAAAAAAGGCTTTGAAAAAACCATGCGCAATATTTATCAAAATCTTAATACTAATGGCATTTATGTATTTGATATTTTTAATATAAACAGCTTGAATAGTAAAGACATGTCCAGTTTAGATACTGACGTTACTAAAAAAATTGAGGGCACTAAAATTCATATTTACCAATATTCCCGATTAGACAAAAAAAAGGGTCTATTAGTTTCATGTGATAATTATACGTTACAAGAACCTGGTAAAAAAACAAAGCAATTTAAAGTAAAGTTTCCGTTACAAATTTATACTGCATTAGAACTTACTAATATGTTGAATAAAAATGGCTTTACAGTAATAGAAAAAATGGGCAGAGACGGTTCCAGATTTTCAGATAAACGCACGAAAGAAATGCTGATTGTCGCGCAGAAAATAGCGGATTAAATAATTTAATTTCCTAAGCCCTTCTTCCGGACCAAGCCACTTATTTTCTTTGCTGCTTTGGCGTACTGTCTGTCGACGTCTTATTAGCATCTGGTTCGCGATCTCTTTTTCTGATCTCTTCAGGCGCTCTATTCAATTGAAACAGGCTTTCATCTGAAGTCGAAGAAGAACGCGATAATGAATATAAGAATTTTCGCGTCGCGATTTCTTCAATTATTTTCACGTCTTGTTCACGTTGCAGCGCGGTGGGATTCTTAGGATTAATTTCTAATGCCGCTAAAACATCTGCACGTGCATGGGTGAATTGACGCTGACATAAAAAGTAGTGGCTTCTTTCGAGCAAGCATTGCACTTTATTATTTTGTTGTTCAGCAGAGAGTTGCGGAAGTTTTGCATAACACTGCAAAGCAGCATTATATTGTTTTAATTCAAAATAGGCGTGAGCTTTGCAGCCCCACGTTTTTACAAATCCCGCAGGAATGGGATAGTGTTCCCAACAAAAAATCGCTTGCTTATAGCGACCCAAATCATAATAAGCCCTTGCTTTGATATTCCACGCTTGTGCAGCAGCGCCTGATTCGGTACCTGATAGTGTATCGAGGGCTTTATCACAATACTGAAGGGCTTTGTGAAAGTGTTTTGATTTATAGGAAACCCTCGCTGTTTCCAAGTCTGCCCATATGTCGTTGTTATCGTTCATTGTATTCTCCGCTAAAATATAGGGAAAACTATACCAGGCAAACCTTAAGGTTTTATTAAGCGACGGAAAAAGCGGTGATTTTTACAGGCAAACGTATCTAAAAATCATAGCAGCCCGGGTGTAACCCGGGCTATGTCCTATAATAGTGTGGGTATGCTTCTTGCTGCTCCTTCAGCAGCAGGTTGTGCTGCAGTACTTTGTGGAGCAGTAGGTGCTTCGATAGAGAAAAAAGCAGTTTGAGCTGCGCCCTTAGCGGGGAACATTTCAGCTCTTCGTTTATTAAACATATGCATTTTAGGAATGCGAACATCAGGGTCATGATATTCTTTGAGCGATCTCATTCCATCACTTGCAAGTTGTATAGCAAGAGAGCTTGTCATACCTTTTATTTCATCTGAAGATCCTGCGAGTTGTAAATCATACAAATAATCTCTGGCGTAGTAATTCGCGCCTCCATGAATCAATATATAAAATAGAAAAGCTTGGCGTGTTTCAATGGTTTGAACCAACGCGTTTGCGCAAATACGTGTATTGTTACGACCGGGAACGAGGTTTTGTATTTCGCAATCGGCACCCCAGCGCAGTAAACATTGCACGATAGACACATCACCTCTGCTGAGGGCAAATCCTAATGCGGTGCACGTTAAATACTCAACAGGAAATTTGAAGTTGACCTCAGCGCCTTCTGCTAAAGCGCGACCTACATCTTGGGCAGAACCATTGTTGACGGCTTCGAGCATTCTTTCATTAGGTGTTTGCATGGTGTTTTCCTTAAATTTAAGTGTAAACAGAAAGTTTAATCTGGGTCAGAATCAGAAACAATAAACTTTTCGATAATGAGGTCAAAACCATCTGATGTTGGGATAGTTATGACGGGTATTCTCACCGCTTGAGCCACAACAAACAGACTGACTAATAAGACAGCAATGGTGAGGCGAATGACCCCAATTTTTTGACGTTCAACAATGACATGGCAGCGTTGATCCCAGGTTGTTATCCCATGTTTTTTCAGCGCACGGATAGCCAGCGAAATAGGTAAATAAACACATAATAGGAAGACCCATCGCTAAACCGTTGAACCATACGAGGAAGCTTCTTTTTAATGCTATATGAAAAGTTAATTTATTACCCTGCATATCCCTGAGTTTTACTTTCATTAGCCATTTTCCGAAAGTTGATCCGCAAATGCTTAAAAAAACAGGTTCAACAAATACCCATAAAAATATGATGGGTAGTGCAAATAAACAATCAAAGTCAGGAGAAGTAGGAAAATAAGCGGGAAAAAGCATTCTCAAAAAAAAGCCAATCATTGCTGAAAAAACAATCATGTCGATAAGTCGCGCGAGAAATCTCGACCAGGGTTTGGTATTTGACGGTGGATTTTGTGTGTTCATAACGAGAATGTTAACCTAGCGGCCAATTGAAAACGAGGGTAGGCGTTGATTTATGCGCGAAAATGTAAAGTGGCACGATGCAGAAATAGTGGGGCTATTTCATGAAGAAAGTGAAGCAAGACTTTCGCTGAATATTATTTTCCCCAATAAACAGAAATGCGTTGTGATATTTAAAGATACAGTTGGCTGGGATTTAAGTCCTTTTCAAGAACAAAACAGTATATTTGATTTGCATGAATTTAATAAAGAAACTATACCCGAATGGATCATAAAAGATTTTAATATACCTCAAGAATATATTGAGTTAATTAATTTAAAATCAAAAAAGCTTTTTTATATAGATTCTTCTGTGGGAATGGGTGGATATATTATTGCGAAAGAGATGATTTGTTAAACCACTGATCTACCGCGGTTTTAACAGCAACGCTAAATTGTGAACGAAATGCATCGTTGTTGATTTTGGCTTCATCAGTGGTATCAACAATATTTCCGACTTCGATTAATACCGCAGGCATTTTTGCATTTCGTAATACGGCTAAATTTTCGTACCAGACACCTAATTTTGCATCGATGGGGCGACACGATTTGCAATCACCGCCGGGATATACATGATAATTGGATGGCGTGCGCCCCAATGCAATCATTTGTTTTCCGATGTTTTCGGCGAGAAGAATGGATTCTTGACTGCGCGGATCATTTTCTTGGTTGTCCACAAAAATATTGAAACCAATGTTAAATTTTTTCGTGAAGGCGGGACTTAATGTTTTTCCGCCTTTGCTATGGCATAACGCAGGATCAAATATTTGATCCTCGGCAGGAGCAGAGTCATGGTGAATGGCAATAAAGAGCTGCGCATGATCTTTATTCGCAATCGCGGGACGTGCTAATAAGCTTTTTTTTGATTCCCACAATATTTGATCTGCAGGAAGAATATTATTTTTCAAGCTGAGATCATCAGTTTGAACAGGTTTTTCCGGCTGACGTGTGAGAATAACCTTGTAAGTGGGCTCCAATGCTTTTGTAACAAATTGAGCCATCTCATCGTTATAGACCACTTCATGTTGCTGACAGGTTCCGATAGTGCCCCCTTGTGTGGGTTCGTGGCCTGGATCGATAACGATAAGTGGTTTTGCATAAACAGCGGATGTTAAAACAACGCCAAAAAACAGCAGCGCGAAATGATATTTTTTGGCGAAAGGAGGATTCATTAATTATTTTTTCCGAAATTCGTATCGATGATCATTTTGTTATCGCAGTGACCGATTTTGCATTCACGCACTCTATCTTGTAAAAAAACGGTTCTTGCTTTATTGACGTCAAAATTACACTGAACATCAATTGTGCCGCCTTCAGAACAATTCGTATTGCGGTATTGAATCCAGCTGCGCTGAGCTTTAACTAAGGATTGTTTTGTATCTTTATCAACGACTAACTTCACGAGTGCGGCGTAGGTCTGATTGAGTTCGCTGTCGGATTGTAGAAATAATTTAGCCGTACAGTAGGTTTGATCATAGGGCGTTGTGGGGTTTTTACAGGCATCATAAGTCGCTGCAAAAGCTGTCGTGGTTGATAATAAAAATGCAGAAACAGCAGTAAACAATATCTTTTTCATAGCGTCGCTTCCTTAGGGGGGGTAAAAAAGCATCATGGTATGGAAGGGGGGAGATCTTTGTCAATCTACTTTACTGAGACGTTACACGCCTTCTCCTGCGCTAATATGTGAGTGAAGACTATATAATTGTGCGATGCGTTCCTGTGTTAACCATGTCTTCCAGCTATCTGCTGAAACGTTTGGATAACGAACTGCCGCAAAAGTAACCCATGCATCACGATAGTTTAACCAGGCTTTTTCGGTAGTTTTGACGCCTGGAATACCACAAGCATTTTGATTATCGCAAGAAATACAATCAAAATAATATCCATCACCACTGTCTAAAGCCGCGGATGCTTCGTTCATAAAATCGTTATAGGCTTGATTTAAAGCGGCATCACTTTTTTTGAAATCGACCGAGGAAAATACAGGGTAATGGCCTTGTTCAAAATGCTTTATATTTTTGATGAAATTATTTCGAAGTGTTGTTTGTTCTTGATATTCATCGCTCATAGGATCCATTCCAGAATGATCGCATTCTAAACGGGCTCGTTGATCAAAATAATTGTAAGCCGCTTGTTTGAGTGTAGTGAAAGCATTTTTTTGTATTGGGGTCCAGTGTGCTGTAACTTTTTTTAAGTTCATTTCGCGATCATGATTTTCGATACACGGTTTTGCCCCATTGGGATCGGCAAGCACGATGGACGTATTGAGCACTAAAAACAGCGTAAGAAATAATTTTTTCATTAAACTATTTTGTTTTGTTAAAATAATAGGCTCGTGTAATTCATCTTGAGGGATTTCAGCACTTTCCATAGAAATCAATAATTCATCATGAAAAAAAGACGCATAAGCTGAGATGTCCATCATTAATCAATCAGCTTGTGATACACCAAGCCTTGCACTAAAAGCATGAATGGGACGTACCAAATGATAGCGATACACATGAGAACGTTCCCTACTATTTCTGGGACATTAAAAAAACCTTCTGCGAATCCAATCAGCATACCAATCATGAATCCAATTACTTCAGTGATGACGATAATTCCCAATACTTTTAGCCAGTGAGGTCGTATGACGTTAAAAGAACGAGAGATTGCGGTGAACGGATTATTTGTTTTATCCACAGCGAGCAGCATGCTTAAATATAAAAATGTCGTAACAAGAAGCACGTAAATCAGTATAAGTGGTGCAACAATCGCGGTAGGTTCAATCTTTAGCATTAACATAATGAGCGAGGGTAACTGAGACAAGACGCCAAAAAGTATCACGGTAAGCAAAAGCGGGATCATGCGCGAGAAAGACCGAAATCCCATGCTGATTGAAACGGCGTTGCCTCGTGCGCGTTCGATTGAGATTTTAATGATTCCCGCGATGATACCTAGAAATAGGAACATGCCGACAACATAACAAAATGCGGTGAATATAGTCGTTATGGATGATGAGGTGAAAATCACGTTGATCATCGTTGGAACTAAAAAAAAGATCATGGGAACCAACAGTGGGACTAGTATGGCTAATTTAGATCCCTTCATTAATCTCCATGCTTCACGCAGTGTATCGAATATGGCGAGATCTCGAGAGTTTGTTATTTGTTCGTTCATGGTAATCTCCAATATAAAAAATAAAGAATACTACCAGAGCTGCGGTGATCAATCAGCAGTGGCCTGAGTAAATGATACCGCTGGAGCAGAGGTTGCTGGATTGATGGTATAGCAATACCAATTGTTATACGTCACGTCGGTGGAGAAACATAAATGCTGTATATTTTGGGGTAATTCAGTAGTGAATTTCGCAAACTCGGCATTTCCGTCAGTATTCATGTTGTCTTTGTCGGTTCTGGGGTTTGTGCAAAGAATATCGAAAGAATTCGGATGAGCATAATAATCATGTAAAAAATCAGCATAGCCAAAATTTGGGCCGTCTATATTGTGCGGCACGGATAATAAATCCCATTGTTTGTTTTTTCTATACAATATCAGCGCTTCAAGTGAGTTATTTCTATCTTTAATCAGCACGCCATACGAGTCAGTTTTTTTTACACCCAGCGGGCATTCTGTTTTAACCAATACTTTTGCGCCAGGATAATTCTCGTTGATCGTTTGGCTGACTTGTACTGAAAGATTATCTGCCAATGCAGTAGCAGTAGAGCAGAGTGTCGAGAAGAAAAGTATTTTGGCGAATCTCATGAGGGTTCCTTTTTAGGGTTTCAGAACATAATTTCACTCAAATATACCATGGTTATTCTGAGAAATATTTGTATCCTAATGGCTAGAAATAATTTTTTATGTGTGTAGAATAAAAGTCCTGCAGAGCATAAATTCTTAAGGTTTTGAGTACTAAATATAACCCACTCTCTTTGTCTTCCAATGTATCTATTTTTTCTATTCTATTAAGAGGGCGTTTTTATGAAAACAGATCTTGTTAATGCATTAACAAATACCTTTGAGTCACATGCGCACAAAACTGAAGAGGGCGTGGAATTTTGGTTGGCACGCGACCTTCAAAAGCTACTTGGCTATGAGAAATGGGAAAATTTCTCAAAAGTAATCATAAAAGCAAAAACAGCCTGTGAGGCCAGTGGTTATGCGGCATCCGATCATTTTCCCGATGTCAGGAAAACGATCCCTATGCCGAAAGGTGCGCAAAAAGTAGTAGACGACATCATGCTGACCCGCTATGCCTGTTACCTCATCGCTCAAAACGGTGATCCGCAAAAGCAAGAAATCGCTTTCGCTCAAACTTACTTTGCGGTTCAAACTCGACGGGCGGAATTAATTGAGCAACGTTTGTTAGAGTCTGAGCGAGTTTTGGCGCGTAAAAAATTGTCAGAAACTGAAAAAACGTTATCACGGGTTATCTTCGAGCAAACGGGCAGTAATGAAAGCTTTGGATTAATTCGCAGTAAAGGCGATTTGGCGCTTTTTAACAAATCAACGCAAGCAATGAAACTTCAATGGAAAGTGCCTGATAGTCGACCGTTAGCAGATTTTTCGCCGACGATTATATTGAAGGCAAAAGATTTTGCGTCTGAGATTACAGCGTTTAATGCTAAACAACATAATATGAGAACTGAAGAATTGATTTCGAATGAGCACATTACTAATAATACTGCTGTGAGAAAAACACTTTTGGAACGAGGTATTGAACCAGAGAAATTACCACCGGCGGAAGATATTAAGAAACTTGAGCGTCGATTGGCTTCTGAGGAAAAGAAATCGTTGAGCAGCACGGAAATATTAAGTTTAGATAGTTGATGTAATCTGGATATGCAGGGACGATGTCATGTGGCGTCGTCTTTTCCTGAAATTCTCCTGTGGGTTTTGGATTTTCGTGGGCGCGTTACGGTTCAAATACCGTAATTCGTCGATTTGGTATGGAGCCCATATTTGCATATCAAATAAAAAAAGGGCTTTTTAAGCGATTATTTGGGCGCTAAAATTTACTCCCCCCATTATCGTCTTTCACAACTTTAAATATTCCAGACTTCTCTTTATTCGCGACCGTGCTGATACTTTCCCCGCGCTTTTTTTCGATGGCTAATAATTTTGGATCGCTCAGTGCTGTATTCAATTCTTGATCAGTAACCCAATGCAATCCAATCGATACCACTTCGCGCGGGTCTTCAAAATTAATGGCATTGATTATTCGAATTGGACCGCCGAAATAATTTTGATACAAATATCCATCAACCATTTCGGGTTTACGATTTTCTTGCGGCGGAAGCCATGCGTTGTAAAAATCTTCAAATGTTTTGCCTTCATGTAATCGCCGAAATAAAACAGATACCGAACTCGGTGTTTCTCGACAGCTACTTGCTTGAAATAATTGCGCCAAAATTGCTCGTCTATCTTCAGCGTTTAAAGTATCAAAAACATCGAGTGCTTTATCAAATGATTTCTCATGAAATAAATGAAAGAATTTTTCTTTGGGTGACATGATGTTCTCCTATGGGATGTTTAGCTATATTTTAGCAAGTGTAGCTCGGGTAGAGCGCAGCGGAATCCGGGAAAGTAAATCAAATCTCATAGTCAAATACAATCGGCAATATACCTTCCTTTAGTGCTGGATGAATCAATTCTTGTGCAAGTTTAATATGTTCAGAATGATCTAAATAAATCTTTCGATCCGAATAATTTTTAAATTCCATTGTAAGTCCATGCAAATAACCTTGATGTAAATTTTCGGGACTATTATTTTCGCCCCAGGAGAATGTCTGAATTTGTGGGATGATGTTTTTCAATTCCCCAAACGTTTGCATAATCTCAGTAATTTCTTTTTTTGATAAAAAAGATTTAAAGGGAAGTAAAACAATATGTCGAATGGCCATGGGTTTATCTCACGTAGTGGGTGCCGACGCTCAGAGTCGAATCGGGAGAATGCTACAATAGCTGAATTGTTATGACGAGGACATCAACATGGAACCCCATTTAATTACTGACCCAAATGCTTTGCAAGATATTATCGCACCCGATGGTGTGTGTTTCGGTTGCGGCCCAAAAAACGCCAACGGCTTGCGCATCAAAAGTTATTGGGACGCAGATAATATCCACGTCATAACGACGCACATGCCAGATTCGGGTCATGTCGGTTGGCCGTCGTTAGTTTATGGTGGATTGATCAGTTGTCTCGTCGATTGTCATTCAAATTGGACGGTGATGGCAAATCACTATCGCGCTGAAGGTCGCGATCCGCAGACATTGCCACGCATTGATTGTGTGACGGGTTCGCTAGGAGTGAAATATATTAAGCCAACACCGATGGGCATTTTGCTGACACTTAAAGCGCGCATCGAAGGTGAGGTTAAACGCAAGACGCGTGTCGTGTGTGAAGTGTATGCGGGCGACACATTAACGGCGTTAGGTGATTCGGTTTTTGTCAGAGTCGATGTGGGGCATTTAGCGAAGATAGCGCATAGCTGATATATCGTAACTACACTGTAAAGTAGTTTGGATAGTGAAGTGGCCCGGATGGAGCTTTAGCGGAATCTGAGGAAGCTTCGTTATGGTTTTCCAAAATCACCTGCCATCAATTCTTGTTCAAAATATTTAGTCCATGGTAGAGGTAAGACGGTGTCATAAATGCGTTCTATATTTGTAGAAATGCGCTTTATTTTAATTTTACCTTTTGCAGGCAAGATGTTCACTGAAAAGGGAGTAGTTAGAGGTCCTTCCGTTAAAATTTTTCCACGATAATCGAAGTCATCCACTAAATAACCATTACTCGTAATTATTTTTTTAAACTCTTCAAATGTAGTGTTATCCATGGCTACAGTTCCTTTAATTTTCCGGTGCACTTTGTATAGGTTGTAACATTTTGCATCTATTTTTTCTCTGATTCTTTATCAGGTGATTCGGCAGTTAAAAAATAGGGTTCTAATGGGACGCTTGCTTCTGTGAGTATGTCGTTAGCAAAATCCTCAAGCTCTTCATTCAATTGTTCTAGTTCTTGGGTAATTTCACCCACGCCCCATTTATTCATAAATTCAAGAATAAGAGTATTTAGCCGATGGTAGATTTTTTGTTTGTCATCTGTGGTTAAAATGTTGTTTGTAGTACATCCTTCGAGTAGAGAAAGTAAAAGTCGTATTCGTTTTTCCTGCGCCTCTTCTTGCGGAAGATTCAAGAATTTTTTAATTTCATCACAAAACTCGTTGACTTCTCCACTCCTACTTATTGCGTATAAATAATTATTATAGGCTTTTTTAATGTTATTTTCTTTTGTGCGGTCATCGTAGAGGGAACCAGCAATTATTATAGCTACAAACACTAGACCGTTCTCCATAAACATAAAGCAGACTAGCGTAATTATGATTAGTAAAACATAACCCGCCCATTTTCTTTCCCAATAATTTTTGAGTTTTAATGGTGTTATTTCAGCGGTCATATTTTCTCCCTAAAAACTTAGCAAGTAGCCCGGATAGAGCGCAGCGAAATCCGGGGGAATAAAATAATAAATCTCTAATTTACTTAGAGCTTTCGAAAGTTAGTAAAACCCAAATAAAAATAGCACACCTAAAATAAGAATGAGAAAAAAGAACCACTGACTATGCTTTGTTCTTTTGTGGTCGTCTACACTAAACGTTGTTGTATTATACAGTTTGTTATAAATTGCTTTTTTAGGATTTGTGATAATGCCAAGTCCTTTTGGGGCTCGTAAGCCTAGCTTTGTCTTTATGATTCGAGTGGGTGATGTACGTGCTGCAAAAGATTTTTTAAAGCTGGGTTTTCTAAATCCAAATCTCATTTAATTCCTCCATGCGTAGTTTCACTCCTCAGGAAGACAAAAACGGGAGACGTTACTCACATCCCCCGTCTGAATACATAACAAAATGCTAGCTAATTACGAACCAATAACCTCAAACACCACATCAACATTATTTCTCGTCGCATGCGAATACGGACAAATTTTTTCGTGCGCTTCTTTTACCAACGCATCCAAATCCGCTTTCGAAAAACTTTTATCTTCGACAATTATTTTTATAGCAAGTCCAAAACCACCACCTTCACGTGGTCCTATTGAAACTGCACAAGTTGTCTTCGCTTTTGTCGCATCTTTGTGATGCTGCTTGGCAACAAAATCAAGTGCGCCACCAAAACATGCCGCATATCCCGTTGCAAAAAGATGTTCCGGTGTGACCGTACCCGGCTTACCAGGACCGCCCATTTCTTTCGGAACAGATAAATTAACGTTGACGATGCCATCGGATGATTCGCTGTGACCATTACGTCCACCCACAGACGTTGAAGTTGCTGTAAAAACGGGGGTTATTTTGTCCATCGTGTTTAGCTCCTGTATTAAGTGTAAGTCATTAACTATAGGCGAAAAGAACAGCTGGAGCTAGAATGTTTTGAATTTATACAGTAGCTCACGATGACAGGGATGATTTAATACAATGGAACAATTTACCGTTTATCTTTTTTTATTTTCTATAATAATTTTATTAGGCCACGTATTTCGGAAATCGACTGTTCCATTGGTATTAATACTGGTTATTTCAGGATTTTTATTGAGTTTTATTCCCTTGTTTCCAGAAATGCATTTAGATTCTAATCTTGTTTTAAATATCTTTCTGCCGTTGTTGGTGTATCAAATCAGTGCATTCAGTTCATGGCGCGATGTCAAAAAACAAATTCGGCCCATTGCGTTATTATCCATCGGACATGTGATTTTTATTACTGTTTTAGTTGCTGTTGTGTTTCATATGTTAATTCCACAAATGGGTTGGCCGTTAGCTTTTGTACTCGGCGCAATTGTTTCACCACCCGATGATGTCGGTATTGTTGCACTTGCTGAAAAAATTCGATTACCCGAACGAATTTTTATCATCCTCGAAGGTGAAGGCATGTTTAACGATGCCGCTGCTTTAACATTATTTCGATATGCACTCGCCGCTGCGGTTACCCAAGAATTTTCTGTCTCCCATGCTTTTTTTAGTTTTATAGCCATGATTATTGGTGAAACAGTGTATGGATTGATCATGGGATATGTCATAGGCGAAATACGCAGTAAAATTTCCAATACGTCATTACATGTAATTGCTACGCTTTTGACGCCATTTATTATTTATCTTCCTGTTGTAAAATTGGGCGGTACAGGAATTCTTGCAACGGCAATTGCGGGATTTGTGATCGGAAATAAATACACTTTACGGTTTACGCCTGAGTTTAGATCAATTTCTATGACACTATGGCCGACGCTAGCGTTTGCTATTAATAGCGTCATATTTTTATTGGTGGGATTAAATATGCGAGCTGTATTTATGCGAATCTCATCCATTCCGTTTGACACCCTCATGTTATATGTCGGTTCAATTACCGCTGTTGTGATTATAGGTCGTTTTATATGGGTTTATGGCGCACTGATATTTTTACCCCGGTTTTTATTGCCGTATTTGCGTAAAAAAGATCCTTACCCGCCGTGGCAATATCCTTTTATTATTTCCTGGTCAGGTGTTCGCGGTGGAATATCATTGGCGGCCGCGTTAGCCATTCCTGCTTTTGTTTTAAAGGGGTATGCAGTTGATCCGCGTGATTTATTAATTTTTCTTGTAGTGAGTATTATTATAGTTACGCTCGTATTACAGGGATTATCACTTCCCTTTATTCTGAGAAAATTAGGCGTGGATAAAATAGGCCAATCTGAGCGATATTCAGAACACATGAGTGAGCTTCAAGCGCGCGCGCAAATGATTACGGCTGCATTGCATTGGCTAGAAGAATATTCTAAAAAAACAAAAGGCCATGATAAAAATCTGTCAGAAATTTCTCGCTATATTTATCAATATGAAACTTTAAAAAAACACCTGGACGCGAGAATTTCAGATCATCATGCAAAATCAGTTCACAGTGAAAAAGCCGAAAAAGCAGAGAAAAAAGAAGACTTATCTTTCTTGTTAAAAATTATTGAAATTGAAAAATCAGAATTGGCTAAATTATGGCAAGAAGAGAAAATAAATATAAGAACACGCAATAAATTATTAGCGACGCTGGATCATCAGGTTCAGTATCATGTCATTTGAGACAATTGTATTAAATATTATAATAAACCTGCATTTGCCATGAACATCCAAACAGAAAGTGAGGCGGGGATAATAAAACCTAATACGCTTAGCCATTGGGGGATATTCACAGGACCAATCGTAATTTCTACTTTATAGATTAAGCGCAGTAAATGCATTAGCGCGACGAATCCAAAAACACATCCCGCTACAATTAAAACAGTATGTATACTCATCATGAATCTCCTTCCCTGGATGAAAAGTGGAGTATATCTTCAAATAGAGTGAAGTGCAGCCTTGCTATCATCAAAAATGATATCCTTGCTAGTTGATTAATTCTTTCCGCAAAAAATAAAATACAGAATTTTTTTCAAATCCGTGTCGTTCAAATTCTATTTTATAATTTAGTTTCTTATAGAAATCCAATGCTTCCCAATCCATTGTATTAACACACGCAAACGTGCATCCTTGTTCTTTGCCATATTTCTCTGCGGATGACATCAGTTGAGTACCCCATTTTTGATGTCTCAATGACTCTGTTAGCCATAGTGAATCAATATACAAACATCCATATAACATAGCGCAATTACATCCGCCTTGTATTTTATTGTTTTCATCACGAATAAAAAAAGCAAAAAACGCCATAGGTTTATGGTTTTTTCTTTGTACGGCATATTCAATAATACCATCACCCAGTACTTGAATATCTTCAGGGGCGGGATTTGCTTCGAAGTTTATTTTATACGTCATAATCTATATCCTATTTTTTGCTTGTATATAAAATCTTATTACTCAGGAATTATACAGACAAAAATTTATTTTGGCTGCAGCGAAATTCGCGGCAATTTTGCTATCATTAGGACGGTGTGCATATTAAAGTGTGCGGGTGATTTGGATAGATGCTTGGGTATTAATGACAAAGGAGAAATTGAATGGCATATGAAAAAACAGAAAGACTAGAATCTAGGGGCGTACCCGGTAGAGCCTGGGCCAAGAAAACGAATATTATCTCAGGGAGTAACGAAGTTATTTATTGGGAATATCTGTATAACTGCTATTTGTTTAATGCAGATATTAATGCCGAAGCATTATTTGGGTCATTTACACAAATGGTCGTTCCTCCACAAGAAAAAAAGAGGGTTACTTTGAAGGCAAGTGATGTTTTTTATGCAAATTTTCGAGACATACCTGGAGAGTTTTTTTTTGACCTCAACTATGTTATGCAGGAAATGCTCGTGGTCTACCATTATCCTGACCAAAATACTGAAGCCGCAAGTTACATAAATTTGATATTTAAGTTTTGGGAAAAAGATCCTGAATTGAATAGACGAGGTCAACCCACAAAAATATTTAGCTTGAACGTTCATGTTGACAAGGTGCCGCGTCCAAACAGTACATATGACGATATGGATAATATTGAGTGTGACGGAGTTATAGACGGCACCAAATTAAAGCTAGTGGAGTTTTGTAAAAAGTTGTCAACAGGGGAAGCAGTGAATGCGCTGAAAGCTATTAAGGAAGTTAGCGGACCAGACGCAAAATATACCATAAAAGATGAAGATGAGTTTGAGATTAGTGTTGTTCCTTTGTTTGTTCGTGGTGCAGTAGCGCCCGGTGAAAAACCTCGCCCTGATTTTTCACAACTTCGGTTACCGCGTGAAGATGGTAAAGCTGCTGGTAAGTATATTCCCCCTGCCCCACGAAGGGATGAACATGATTTTAGGACGGTTCGGCAAGCTCGTTACTCCAATGATAGGTGGGCGAATCGTGCACCGACTCCACAAAGTTCCGCTCTGAACCGTAATGCGTTCTTGCCCGCTCCCGGAATGGCAGAGGCAGATGATGCAGAAGCGGCTTTATCGAGACCTGTATCACCGCTATCTTCTAATGAGGAAAAGAAACGTTCACCAGCGAGTGATTCGCAATATGCGCAAGATGAACAAACGCGAGTAGTGAAGAAGTTGTTGTAGTTGCAGCAAGCGTAGCCAGGATAAACGCAGTCCCGATGAGCGAAGTGAAGAGGGAACTCCTATCATAAAACTTATAATTCCCGGATAGAGCGTAGCGAGATCCAAGTGCATATACATATATTTTATTGTCGTGGTGCGATTTTATTTAGGTGAAAATAATTTTTTGTTTGTGTAGAATAAAAGCCCTGCAGAGCATAAATCCCGAAAGTTTTGAGTACTAAATATAACCCACTCTCGTTATCTTCCATTTTTTCTATTCTATAAAAGAGGGGTTTTCTCAGTTGTACGAAAAAATCGTACAGCTGAAATTAGAATCAGAAGATGGTAAAAAATACGCCACTGATTGCGCAAACACTGAAACCCTTTTTCGTATTATACAATCCATCCCCTCTCCAAGAGCTGAACCTTAGAAAAAAACGGGTAAGAAAGTGATTAGTGATTCTAATTACTTGAAGTTACTAAAAGAATCTGGAGAAAAGTAAGTACAAGCCCGGATTTCGTTTCACTCAATCCGGGCTATTTGCTAAGTTTCTCAATTCCAGGAATCTACTTCAACGAAACCTAATTTTGGCGAGTAGATGCTCTATTGATTATCAATCTGTGCTTATTTAAGCTTTGGAGCTTCTTTTAACGTTGGCTGTTTTTCAAGCGCCGTTTGTGCCTTTGCTTTATTCGTCTTCGCATTTTGATAGTTAGGATCAATCGCAAGTGCTTTATCGAAAAACGTTACTGCTGTTTCATAGTTCTTTAAGAAGTAATGGCACATGCCCGTGTTGTGAAAGGCTTCTTTAAATCTGGGATTAAGTTTCAACGCTTCAGCATAACAAGAGAGGGCAGCAGCGTAATCTTTCTTTGCATAATATTCATTACCTGCACTTTTATGCTTCTCCGCTAATGCTAAAACTGCCATGCCAGGCAAATGAGACGGTTCGATTTCTTTGGATTCTGATAGTAATCCTGCTTTAACGATGAATTCTTCCATTTTTTTGCAGTGAGTCATGTCCCCATGCTGGCCACCAAATAAATGAACGTCAACAAGACGATTGGGCATCTTAACTTTAATATGTAGATGGCGCTCTTCGAGAACGACAGCATCTCCTGCATTATTTAACATCGGCAGATGAAGTGATCCAACTAAACCATACACGGTTGTGATTTCTTTGTTTTCATCGAGAAAACGACACATATGGTCTCGAGACACTTCGTTCGAATCATGCACCATTTTGGCTATTAGAGATTTTCTTGCCTCCAAAAATGAGTCGCCACTTCCAGCAAAGTAAGTATCAATAATCTCTTGTACGAATGCCATCCCAATCGTAAAAGCATTTAAACCGTTCAACCATTTTGGTAATTCTTTAAGAATTTTTTTGGAAACAAGATGATGAAAAGCAGGTAAAATAATCTTTTCAATTATCGACTGCCGGTCAGTGATTTCATTAAAAAACGCAAGATAGATATTTAATGCAACCATTTTTTGAGTTTTTTCATCAGCATCAAAAAGGACTCTTTCTAAATGATCTGAGTTATAACTGCAGATTGGATCGAACATAACACAGCCATTTATTCGAGCCAGCTCATTCCCTCTTAAGATATCAGGGTATGCGAGCGCGTGTCCTTCAACTAAAAAAACCACATCACGTCGTTTAATTTCATATGCTTTATCAGGCTCAGGTTCGGACATGAATTTTGCGAGTATTTCGGCGAAATTCACTATTCCATCTTTATCAAGTTGTGCATCTTCACGAACGAAAGACTTGTGGTTATTATATCTTCGCTCTCTATTCATTCTGTGTTCCCTTCTGCACTGGATATCTTCAGCTTCACGCTTCTTTCTAAAAGCAGTCAGAATTTCATTGTTTTCTTTGGTTTCAGGGAATTTTCTACGCTCTGATTCACAGTACTCCACTAGCTTTCTAGATTGTTTTAACACTAGTTCATTATTTCTTTGAAACACATCAGGAAAATGACCGCCATAGATATCGACAAGTGCAGCAATTTTTGCTTCTGGCCAATATCCCCACATATTTGAATCAGGATATTGATCTTTAATGCGTTCTAATAATAATTCTTCGTCTTTACTAAACATATATAAACTCCAGCACTTAAATGAATACAGACATGCCAGGCATTATAGTGATTGAACCTTAAGGAAAGATTAAGTCGTGCTCTCAACGTTCAAAAAGCTCCGGACTTTTTGAGGAACGCTGTTCTGGCGGCGTTTTAAGGGGGGCGGTGCCGACGCCCAAAGTCGAATTGGGGGTCTCTTTTGGCGAGCGTTGAAACACGGAAACTTTAATTACATTGCCACAATAAGTTTTCTAACCAAAACTTCGCCCAGGTAGACCATCGATATTCCGATGAACACTTGTACGCCAATGTAAAAAAATGCTTCCGCATGATAACCATGTTTTAAAAAATTGAATCCTTCTAACCCAAAGGTCGAGAAGGTAGTAAAACTGCCAAGGATGCCGGTGATTAGAAATAATCGATAAGATTGGTTGAGCGGAAAATATAGTGCTATGAGTGAACTTATAGCGCCTATAAGAAAACATCCGCTTAAATTAATGATGACAGTGGCTAATGGTGAACTGTTAAAAAGGATGGCTATCAGGTAACGAACGATTGAACCTAAGACGCCGCCAAGACCTACTAAAAATATCGGTGAGTTCATTGTAATCCCCTACGTAATGTAAATTGTTAACTTAACGTAGGAGTCATCAGCCGGAGTGGCGGTTAAGGTGAACTCCATCACCTAATTTCAATCAATTTTACGGGGGGTTAGCGAAAAATACAATTTCTATATGATGATTGTCTGGGTTTATTGAAAAACGCTACGGTCTAACTAATCAGTTTTGAAGTGTGAACCTGCACCGTCCTGGTTATTTCCTATTGTCGGAAAACTCTTAAGGAGCTTGGTGGGCTATGTTTTCCGTTCGAATGATTTATTATCTATCTTCCACAATGGAGATAAGTGCGGAAAGGCGTTAAATCAATGCTTTTGGCGGTGGATGAGGTAACTGAAGCCTCTTTTGATGGGTTTTTTCTGGTTTCATGGAGGAAAGCAAGCGTAGCCAGGATAGAGCGATTCGTGTGCTATCCTGGCGATTTTTAATTTACGTGCTGAGCATTTTTTTCAAAATATGTGTTGAAAAATCCAAACTATTGCTAACAATCCAAGTGGTACACCCAGTAACCAAGCAATGAAATATTTCATACATCCTCCTGTTGAGATAATTAACAACCTAAATTTATGCTAGATATATTTTATTTAAGCACCATGATGGGTATGAGCCTGGGTGCTAAAAAAACAAATTGTTTTCATTGATAAATTTTATGATTTCGTGTTTTCGCGTACAGTGCAATTTGAATTTTATTTGATTGATAAAAGATTCAATGGTTCGATGCGAAATATCCAGTATGTTTGCAATGTCTTTTGCGCTGTAACCGAGAGAAAGATAATACAGGCATTCTATTTGTCTTTCTGTAAACGTTATATTTAAAACAGTGCTGTTAAAACGAAAGGGTTTTTCTGTTGTTCTGGGATACTTTGTAAATCCTCTGACATTTGAGCGCATATGATCAGGAACCCAAATTAAATGATCCTCGAGTGGTTCGATGATACTGCTTGCTGTTTTTTTAAAGTCTTTTGTAAATCGCTCAATCGGATCTTTTTGGTTTAAACAAAAATTAATGTTTCGATCAATATCTGTGTTTGAGAAGCCAAAACAAAATAATTCGTAATAGCCAACGCCTCGCTTAATAATATCGAGCATCGTAACAAGATTATAACGAGATTCTATTTCATGTAATAATCCAAAATTAAAATCTTTTTTAGGTCGAATATAATAAATGCTTTCCTGTGTGGTGAGATATTCAGGAATCGTGGGTTGCCATTCATGTTTAAATAAACATTTAACAATATTCGCTTGAGTGGGTAAAAATAAGCATTTCCCGTTGTCATAAAATTTACCGTAATCAAAGAACGAGATTTCAGTGTTTCCCATGAGAGCGCTAAAAATGGATTTAACATCCGTGCATTTTGACAAAGACGGGTGATTGTCGGGCAGAAGCATGTTGTTATCCTCTAAGGTTGTTTTAAATAAAGCTCTGCAATCAGTGGCTTATTTCATATAACTCATCGTAGTAACTTATAGTAGTTTTCCTCGAAAAAATACCTGGGGGTTTCTCCAGGTATTGTGCGTATTTCTTACGGATTTCCATTGTTTTTTGGTTCTTGCATGCTCCTTTTCGTAAGTTGTATTCATCTTTTTATAAGGGGGAGCACCATGAAAACACACTGGATTCAAAACCTAAAAGCTAACTGGATTATTTTCGTTGTCATTGCTGTTTTCCCGCTTCTGTCGGTAGCGTCCAATAATATGACAGCGGCAATCAGCGATACGGTCATTACAGGGAAAATAAAAAGCAGTCTTGCAACAAATGAAGTAACACATGCATTACAAATTGGTGTTGAAACGAATAATGGAATGGTTTCTTTATCTGGTACGGCAAAATCTGAAACAGAGGCGACAAAAGCTATAGAAATTGCAGAATCGACAGTCGGTGTCAGAAGTGTAGATACCAGTAATTTGTATGTGCAGAACAGTCAGCAGCCTCTCACGGATGCTTATATTACGGCAAAAGTAAAAGGAACGTTTATTAAACACAATTTAATTACAGACGGTCAAACCGTACCGTTGGTCGGTGTGACAGTAGAAACCCAAAACGGTGTGGTGTATTTGAGTGGCGCCGTAACCACTCGTGTGCAACGTGAAACGCTGATAAACCTTGCAAAATCAGTGGATGGCGTTACAGACGTAAAATCAACAGTGAAAATTAAATAATAATTTTTTTTATAAACTTTATAAACCAAAGAGGAGAGTATTTATGACAACGGATATTTTAGAAGGTAATTGGAAGAAATTTTCGGGTGAAGTTAAAAAGCAATGGAGCAAACTCACGGATGATGATTTGGGACAAATAAAAGGAGAAAAAGATAAATTAGTGGGATTGCTTCAAGAAAGATATGGCTATGCAAAACTGAAAGCGCAAGAAGAGTTGGATGGCTTTTTACAAAGCCAAGAAGAAGAGGACGATGTGTGTGATGAGGAAAATAAGTAACCAATAATCTGTATTACTTTATAGGAGAACGTACCATGGCTAACGACACTTTTTCAGGAAATTGGGAAGAACTTTCAGGAGAGTTTAAAAAACAATGGAACAAACTGACGGAAGATGATTTGGGAAAAATAGAGGGAAAGAAAGATGAACTCTTAGAGGTTCTGCAAGAAAAATATGGATGGGCTGCAAAAGACGCTAAGAAAAAATTGGAAGAGTTTATGGATGAAAAGGGAATCGATTTAATGGACTTGAAAGAACGTGCATCGCAGGCCATTCAAGATCTTCCTAAACAGCTTGAAAGTTGTGTTCAAGAGAGTCCTATGAAGTCACTGTTAATTGCGGCAGGGATAGGATTTTTGTTTGGGGCGTTGTTTCTCAATAGATAGGTGAATTTTACGATGGAAACTGAAAGCGCAAAACGGTGGGTAAAAAACATCAACGGGTTTCTGGGGGGGATTCTGGGAGCGGCCTTAAAATTAAAGGTTATTTCTAATTTGGCAGAGATTAAGCGTTTGCTTCATGAGGATGGAAGCGAAATGAAAAAAAAATTGCCCCTGATTGGACTGTTGTTGGCACTTCTCACTGCGGGCCTTGTGATCAGTTGGGCAACACTTTTTGTGATAGTGGTTTTTCTCTTAGAGGGTGTATTGAAGAATTGGCTAGAAGCATTAGGGGTTGCCGGATGTTTAAATCTATTGGGTATGTTTTTAATTATACGTGCTTTAAATAATATTTTAGGACGTATGCGGTTTTTCAACACGCGAGAGTATTTATCTCGTAAAAAGGCTGTTAAACCATCGGTAAAAAACTGAGGAGTAAGTACTATGAGTACTATGAAAAGTATCATGTTAGGTTGTGGAGTATTGTTGCTGTCAGCGTGTGCAGCAGAACCGCCGGTTGTGGTTCCTGTGGTCTCGCCTGTAAATGTTATTGATGCAACAACGCCCCAAAATGTTATGTCACATGACAATTGTGTGCTGAAGGGTCAGGTTTTGGCCAGAACGTTTGAGCATCAGGGTAATCCCAATAATCTTTTGATTACGCAAGATGAACTGCGTGTGATCAAAGATAAAGCGGCGTTGTTGGGTGCTAATTCTGTTGTGATTCGAGCCAATCAAATGACCTATGACAATGGTCGGTATGTGCATGTTATCAATGCAGATGCTTATGCGTGTTTAATTCCTTAAGGAGAAAATTATGAATCTGATTAAATTATCTATTATGGGTGGATTAGTGGGTTGTTGTTCAGCAGCAGTTGCTGCACCGAGTGCTTATACGGATTACACAGGTCAACCGTTGGGAACAGGTTTTTATCTGGGTGTCGGTGCGGGTTATGGTCAGGCGGATTATGGCAGTAATATTAAAGATGCGTATAACGCTTATCCGATTCATTCAAATGATGAAGATGACATTGCAGGGCGTGCCTATTTGGGTTACCAAATAACGCCTATTTTTGGTGTAGAGGCGGGCTATAGTCTTTTTACGGATAACACCTATGAAGGACAGTCATCCAATGGCGCAACGACATCCACGAGTCGTTTATCCACACAAACTATTGATCTTCTTGCAACGATTGGTACGCCCTTATATTTTCATGGATTTGGTCTTACGCTAAAAGGGGGTGCTGCGTATGTGATATCGGATTACAGTCATTCTGGCAATGGATCGGATGCGAGTTTTGCGCCTGCCGATAATTCGAATGATCGGTTAGCGGCAGCCGCAGGTGCCAGTATTATCTATAAATTACCGAATAATTTGGCAGCAGATATTTCTTATTTGCATATATTTGCGCCTGCTCATCTGGATTCCCCCGAAACGGATCTGGTCACCCTGGGTTTAAGTTATCGATTCGCATAGGAGAAATATCATGGATTCTATTGAACAATTGAAAAAAGACGCCAGCAGTCATTTTAAAAAAGGCACACAGCAAGCTCAAAAATCAGCGAAAGACTGGTATGGGTATATTGAGAAACACCCTCTTCAAAGCATGCTTTTTGGTACTGTGCTTTATTTTGCGGCTAAAGGCCTTTTAAAAGATTGATTTTTCAGGACTGAACGCGCTCTGTTATTTGATTTACCAGGGCGCGTTTGAGGCCACCTAGATAAAATCACAGGTATACAATAAAAATAACACATAGTATTTAATTGAATTTAAGGTTGTGTTTGAATATAGCTGAATAGGAGAGAGGGCACGCATGAAGCAAGGAGAAAACAGGTTAATTTTCCCCATAGTTATTTTGCCACCCCAATTACCATATTTAAGACTGAAAAACGAAAGTGGTTTTCACCTGAGAGAGTTAGCAAAAAGAGGTATGAGAAAAGATGGATGTCGTAAATAGCGTCGTACATGTATTAGATGATGATGTTGCACTGTGCAACGCCATAAAATGGCTATGCAAGTCGGTTCAACTGAATGCGCTTATTTATAATAATCCTCATGCGTATTTGTCTGCGCATGACAAAAGTTGGGCGGGATGTTTATTGTTAGATGTCCGTATGCCGTTTATGACAGGATTTGAAGTGTTAGAAGAATTGAAAAAAAGAAAAAATCGTATGCCTATTATTATGCTCACGAGTCAAGGCGATGTGCCCATGGCTGTTCGCGCCATGAAAGAAGGTGCGATGGATTTTATTTTAAAACCTTTCTGTGAAGAAGAACTTCTGGAAAAAATTCAGCGTGCTGTTGCGGGAGGTAAAAAAGGACCGAATAAACCCAATGATGCTGTTTATTACGCGTCCATTGAACAGATGACACCCCGCGAGCGTGAGGTGATGCAATTGATTGCGGAAGGAGCATTAAGTAAGCAAATTGCGGCAAAATTAAACATTTCAGTGTCTACCGTTGATTTTCATCGCGGTAATTTAATGCGTAAACTTCAAGCCAAAACATTGGCAGAACTTATTAAGGTATATCTTTATTATTCTCAGTTTTCTGATTAATTTACTTTTTGATTGGAAGAAAGAAATATGAAAGAACGAGGAATTAAACGAATGATAGATTATCTTGCCGCATTCGCAATAATTGCGGTGCTTCCCACGTTAGCGTTTCCTTCAGATGAAATTGAAAAGGTTATCAACGAGGGTATAGCTGCGGGTAAGATTAAAAATCATATGGGTTTGCGTAATAGGAACAATGATGAAAAATATCGCCCCACTTAAAAGAAAAATAAAAGAGTTGGAAGAGGAAAATAATTTTTTAAAACAAATTATTTCGTATCTGCCGGGAAATGTTTTTTGGAAGAATACAAAGGGTGTTTATTTGGGGTGTAATAAAAATACAGTAGGGTTTGCCGGGGTACCTTTAGGTAAAACAATTTATGACCTATTGGATGAGAAAACGGCGAAAAAAATTGATAAAACCGATCAGAAGATTATGCGAGAAAAAAAAGAAGTGACTTTAGAAGAAACCGGGTATGACGCGCAGGGAAAGCCGGCTACTTTTCTTTCGATAAAAGCGCCCTTATTAGATAAGGCACAGAACGTATCTGGTTTAGTGGGTGTTTCTATGGACATCACGCGTATTAAACAAGCCGAGCTTGCTTTAATTGACGCGAAGAATAAAGCGGAAGAAACCAATCGCATTAAATCTGAATTTGTTTATACCGTTGAACATGATATTCGTTCGCCTTTTTCAGGTATTCATGCGATGAGCAGTCTGTTGGCACGACAAGAAACCGATCCGGATAAAAAAGAAGCGTTAGAATCTATTGCCAATTCGAGTAAAGCGTCACTGGATTATGCTACGCGTTTATTAGCCTTTGCGAAAATTGAAGAAGAATTTAATCGAGCTGTTTCTAAGCCTTTTTCAATTTCTGCACTTATTCAGTCGGTCGTGGAAATACAATTGCCTTTCGCGAATGCCAAAGGGCTTAGACTATTGACGGTGATTTCTTCGAAGATTCCTGAAAAAGTAATTAGCGATCCGGATCGCCTAAAAGGTATTTTAATTAATTTGGTCAATAATGCGCTCAAGTTTACTTCGCAGGGGCATGTGAAAATTAGCGTTGATCTGATAAAGAAAAAAAGTCTGCAACGCTATCTTGAGTTTAGTGTGGAAGATACCGGCATTGGTCTTACCCCGGGAAAGCAGTATTTCATCAATGAAAAATTTTTTCATACGAATTCGAGTTCCAATGGGCCTTTATCTGGGTTTGGGTTGGGATTTCCGGTCGTTAAAAAATTTGTGAGTGATTTACACGGGGAAATTAAGATTAAAAGCGAAGAAGGAAAGGGGACGATGATTACGTTTACCGTCCCCATGTAAAAGAGGGTTTAATATTTACTTCCCCGCTTTCGGAGTGTCCGCAGGGGCGAGAGGATGTACACTCTGGACAGAAGGGAGGCGAGAATCTTTCGGCACTACCCAAAAAGAATCGGGAGGGAACGTGGGTGCAGACCAGCCTTTTTTTTCACCGACTTCTTTTTTTTGTTGCTCCACACCAGCCTTTTTTTGAAGGAATTGTCGTTTTAGTTTTTCCAGCGCCGCGATTTTTTCCTCAAGTTCTTTTTGTTGGGCTTCCATGTCTTTGTGTTGAGTTGCAATTTTTTTTTGTTGAGTTTCAATGTCTTTTTGTTTAGCTTCAATCAGAGCAGCTTCATCTCTTAGGGCCGTTTCTCGTATTTCAAGGTCACCGGCGTGTGTTTTGTATACTTCCAGCTCTTCTTCCATCTGTGCTATTTCAGTCACTAACTGACTCACTTGAGATTCTAAGCGTTGATTAGAAGATTTGAGTTCCTCCATGATTGTATTGGTCGACGCCACTTCGCGTATAGCTTCTTCTTCCACTTGCTTAGTTTCTTTTTTGGCCTCTATCACGGCTTCAGTCAACGCTTGAACATCAGTACTGTGCCCCCACTGAATGTTGAATTTGTCTTGTTCAAGCTTTTTTTTGTGAGCAATTAAGGTGCCGACTTTTGACTGAAGGTCTCGATTTTGTAGTTTTAATTCAGTAATGAGCTTGTCTTGTTGGGTTATTTTTTGATCGGTGCTCGCTTTGCGGCGAGCGGGTTTGGGGACAAATTTGTGAGGGGTTACTTTGATGTTACACACTCTTATGCTGTCATCAAATGTAGAGCTTATACATTGATAAAGGTCGGTTTCAGGAGGATTAGGACTTTTGCCGAAATTATCTGCGTGGTATGTTTTGGGGTATAAAACTTGTTTGATTCTTGCGCGCTTCCAGGCTTTGCCCATAAAAATTTCTGCGAGACTGTATTTTTTATATTTTTCTATGACATGATCTTCCCCTTTCAGGCAGGCTGCTTGAAACATTGGATTGGATGGAAAATGTTTTTCCCGGGCTTTTTGATAAAACAATTTTGCATTGGCGTATGCCATTTCATCGCAGGCCTTTTTTTCTTCTGTGTTTAGTTCTTGTTCAACTGCAGCTAATTCTGTTTTAAATTTTTCTTTGCATTCTTCCCAGTCCAGAAATTCAAGTCTTCCTTCTTCTTCCATCTCTTTTCGCATGCGACACATTTCGGGGTCCGAGTCGAAATTTACTTTCAGCCAACTTTTTTTGAGTCGCTGTGAAATCTTGGGTGCAAGAGACTCATCATCCGAATCAGAATCATCGTTAAATTCCACAGCAAAATTATATTCCTCTAAAGTATGGGGGAGGACCACAAGAATGTTCGCACGCGATGTGTAGAGGTGTCTAAAAATGGCTTTAAATATCGGTCCACTACCATAAACTTGTCTAGGGCTAATACACATAACGGATAGCTGTTCGGGATCAAAAGGGCCTTTTGAATCACTTTCAATTACGATGTCGAATTCTTTTTCAGCTGCGCGTTCTTCAAACATAGGGAAACCCTCCTGTAATTAACGTCACACGATATCTAAGTCAGATAGTGTTGGTAGAATTGGTATGTAAAGCAAAATATACAACAAAAATTTTTTTCATCAAAGAGACCCGACAAAATACGAAAAGAAGGATAATTTTACTTTTAACAATTGGTTGATGTTATAGCCGTAACTCCAGTAGAAGCAGTGTATTTCAAATCGCACGTTCCCTTGGGTGGATTGTTAGTAAATTTATAAGTAGCAACGCCACCTGAATAAGTGGCTGTAAAATCGGTATTAGATTTCAGTGCAGCACCAATACCCGTTGCTGTGCCTGCAGGTCTTCCTGTCCCTGCTATAACAGTGATTGTAGTTCCACTCATGGTAGTAGACGTGGATGTGCTTGAAGAATCGTTACCTACTGAAAAATATTGGCCTCTCGATAACGTAACTGCAGCATTTATTGCACCCGCCAAGCCATTGAGTGCTGCAATACGGGAGTTGGTTGTTTGATTAAGAAAGCGTGGAACAGCTATCTTTACCAGAATCCCTATGATGACAATTACAGTGAGTAGCTCAATTAATGTAAAGCCTGTGCTAAAACGTTTCTTCACTGGCTGTTTCTCTGTAAGCAAATTTAAACGATCAGATTTCATTCCATTCCGTAGCATTAGCGATTGTAGTTTATAGGAGGATGGATTGTCATTAACACTTTCTTTAGACATTTAGAGCTATGATGGCTGACAGCGTTTTTTTTATTTCGAAGTATGGCTGTGGCGATTCAAAAATACATATAAAACATTGGTGCCGACGCCCAGAGTCGAACTGGGGACCTACTGATTACGAATAAGCGACATACCCCTTTTAAGCACTTTTAAACAACTCTACATTTTATGAACATTGTTTATATATCCTGTATTTTATGTCATATTTAAACCTTCAAAAGTTAGAAGGTCTTTTAAGAGGTTTTTATTCAAACCTCTACATGGCATCTACAGGGAATCCGGGGCAAGTATATGCGACTTACTAAAACAACGGTAGAGCAAGTTGAAATTTCAACGATAAAAGATCAGGTTTTTTATCGCGATGAAAAATTGAAGGGCTTTGCTTTGCGTGTAACGCGGTCCGGCAATAAGAGTTTTATTGTTGAAAAATGGATTGATGGAAAAGCGATGAGGGTAACACTTGGTCGTTATGGCGAATTAACAGTAGAGCAAGCCCGTAAAGAAGCGCAAAAACTTTTGGGTAAACTTGCAACAGGGATTGATCCTTTTGCTGAAAAGAAACTTGAACAAATTCATCGTATTACATTAAAAGAAGTGTTTCGTGATTACTTAAAATCACGCTCAGATTTAAAACCCAAAACAATTTATGACTATACGCGTTTAATTGAAAATGCTTTTGCTGATTGGAAAAGTAAACCCCTGTTATCGCTTAAAAAGGATAAGATTTCCGCCTATCACACGAAATTGGGAGAAGAGAGCGGGCAAAGCTACGCCAATTATGCAATGCGTTTATTGCGCGCTGTCTTTAATTTCGCCAGAGCAAAATATGAAGATTCACAGGGTAATACGTTGATTGCTGAAAATCCGGTGGCTCGGCTTTCAGCGACACGATCATGGTTTCGAGAAAAACGCCGTAAAACATATATTAAAAATCATCAGCTTCGAGGTTGGTATGACGCTACGATGAAAATCGAAAATGAAATTATTCGTGATTATTTAATTTTTGTTGTGTTAACAGGATTGCGTAAAAATGAAGCGGCGCAATTGAAATGGTCAAATATTGACTTAAAAGACAGGGCATTAATTTTACCTGATCCCAAAAATCGTCATGAACACAAATTGCCGTTGAGTAGTCATATTTGTGCAATATTGCATCGAAGACAACAGAGCACCGCCCATGATTATGTATTTCCGGGTACTGGCAAAAATGGTCATCTCATTGAGCCTCGCAAACAGATGGTCCATATAGCCAAAGCAATCGATATGCACTTCACTATTCACGATTTACGCCGTACTTTTGCCACTGTCGCCGAAAGCTTAGATATCTCAGCCTATGCTTTAAAGCGGTTGCTCAACCATTGGACGGATGGCGATGATGTGACTGCGGGTTATATTGGTGAAGACATTGAGCGTTTACGCACCCCCATGCAGCTGATTAACGACACTATTATGAAGCGTTGCAAACATATCGAAAGTTGCCCAAACGACCTTGAAAAAAAGCCTGAGATCGCTTAAAAATACTTCGAAGAATTTCAAAAGGGAGATTGTAATGACTAATGAAAAAACACGGCCAGATTACGGCCACTGGAGTAAATATGATAGATGGGATTTTAAGGAAGCGGCTTTATTGCTGCATGACTTAGATCCTTCGCGTTATCTTAAAGTCCGCTTTAATTCAAAGGATATTCCTCCAGACCCAGATCTGAATGAGCCCTATAAAACTTTTTTAGTTCTTAAAAAATGTCGTGATTTTGAATACAGTAATTTTGCTCATCCTAGCAAAATACTCAATGTCGCAATTGAGAAAAATCTCACAATATCGGAAAAACTTCTTGGAGAGTTTTCTGAGCAACAAAAAAGAGAAAAACAAATTAGAGAGGCATTAATTCCTAAAAACCAAAATGTAAAATCTGATAAGGCATTTACTACGCGCGAACGTAATGCACTTCTTAAATCAATCGCAATTATGGCGATTGTATTAGCAAGGCTATCATCAAATTTTCAAGTAAAAGGCCGCCCCAATCCTTATCAAATAGGACAAGCGGTGTTGGATGAAGCTCAGAGGTTAGGCGTTGAACCAGATGGGTTGAAAAGCCTGGATCGCAAGATCACTCAGGCGCTGGAAATATTCTTTGAAGAATCGCTATAGATAATTTTTGGTTGAAATTATTCCTCCTTGTTTCATTAAAATTCTTTCTCCTTTAAGGAGGCAATTCTCGTCAATTCCAGTGTTTTGATAAATTTCAAAAAGCTCATTTGGCATGGCGTTGATTATAAGGTCTAGCAAATGAATAACTTTGTTTTCATGATCCTGGCTTATCTCAATTGATTTCCCATGGTTTTCTTTGGGGTAGCGAGTCTGCCCTAATAAATCGATGCCTTTCAGCAACCCCCAGTTTTCGCTTGAGAATCTATTTTTCAGGAAGTTAACTTCTTTAGCAATTTTATTGATGCCATGCTTTTTACTATAACTACCTTTTTCCCAAAGTAAACAGGCTTTTAAAATTTGCTCTAAGCCAATATTGGCGAGATATGCCGCCGAATCTAATGCGATACAAAAATTATTACGAGTGCCTTGATGACTTTTCTTCAAAAATCTGTGTATTGGCTTTCTGAACAAAGATACTGCAGCCATAATATGATCGCAGCCGTAATGAAAAAGGTCCTTAATTTCAATGTTGTTTTCTTTGTGTACCATAAAACTGCTCCTACTATAGAATTGAAAGCAATAAAACGCTAAAAATTACTTAATATCAATAAATATAAGCCAATATATATCAGTTAGACGCTGTTAGACGCAGTTGTGCTCACAACCGCCCATTTTTTGCAATTACAAAAATTCATATTTTTATTAATTCTATTTATTTTTTATTGGGTTTTTTGATCAAAACCACCCTATTTTGCCGACGGCAATTTTTGCAATTAGAGATCTTCTGCTCCTACCTTACAGTTACAACACAGGCATATCAGACTTGTGCATCATGGGTTCACTTTTAATCACTACGAGAGAGCCTTATGAAAACCGAAACTCGATTATCTTTGATGAATGAATATGAAGCAGCTTCAGATAATGCGCTTTTTTCCCAATTAACTATTGCGGCTTTGAGACAGTGCTCACTTGCCACAATTGAACGAGATCGTTGGGCAGGTATGGGGGTGCCGTTTATTAAAATGGGACATTCCGTTCGATACCGAAAATCTGATATTCGTGCGTGGCTTGAAAAACATCACAGCGTTCAATCTACGACACAAGCTCAAATGTTTGGCAGTAAGAAACTCTGTGAGGCCCAACATGAAAGCAAATAATCGAGTGCGCAAATTACGGTTTTCAATAAATGGTTGGCGCCATGTCAAATATTGGTGAAGTTAAATTTGGTGATAACACTGAAAAAAATCTCTCTGGGCAAAAATTTATTATTAATGACGAAGGTGTTTTTTATAAAACTGGAGAAGACGAAAAGATTTGGATTTGTTCAAAACTCGAGGTGAAAGCACTGGTTCGAGATAGATCTTCTGAGAATTGGGGACGATTAATTGAATTTCACGATGAAGATAAAATATTACATCGCTGGTCAATGCCGATGGAAATGTTGAAGGGAGGCGGCGAAGAATTGCGTAATGAATTATTACGGCTAGGTTTAAATATTTCTCCGCATGCAAAAGCACGAAATTTACTTGTGCAATACATTATGACGTCGCTACCGGCGTTACGTGGGCGCTGTATTCGACGGACGGGTTGGTATGACCGTGTGTTCGTTCTCCCCCATAGCACTATTGGAGAAACCTCAGAAACAATTATGTTTCAGTCTGAAATAACGAATACAGATTATAAAATATCAGGAACGCTTCAAGAGTGGCAAACACATATCGCGAAATTATGTGAAGGAAATTCACGGTTAGTATTTTCTGTTTCTACGGCATTCGCAGCACTACTTTTATATGTTGTGGATCATGAATCAGGTGGAATTCATTTTGTTGGAGAATCCAGCACAGGTAAAACAACTGCATTACGTGTTGCCGCTTCTGTATTTGGGGGAGCAGATTATTTAAACCGATGGCGAGCTACAGCAAATGGGTTGGAAGCGTTAGCCGCAATTCGTTCAGATACCTTGTTAATTTTAGACGAATTGTCTCAAGTTAATCCCATCGAAGCCGGAGAAATTGCCTACATGTTGGCTAATGGATCAGGTAAATCTCGTGCGAATCGAAGTGGTAATACCCGTGCACGCAATGAATGGCGAGTATTGTTTTTATCGGCAGGTGAAATTGGATTGGCAGATCATTTACGTGAAGGTGGCAAAAGCATTAAAGCAGGTCAAGAAGTAAGGCTTGTTGATATTCCTGCTGACGCAGGAGTGCAAAAAGGTCTTTTCGAGAAATTACATGGTCATGAATCGGGGGCTCAATTTAGCAAAGTCTTGGTGGGAAACGCCCAAAAATATTACGGAACACCATTAACTCATTTCCTTAAAATAATAACGGTTTCAGATCAATGGGAAAATAATGTTCAATTATTAAAAATTTTAATTCAGAAATTCCTTCAAGTTAATTTACCAGAAGATGCCAGTGGACAAGTGTATCGAGTGTGTGAGCGTTTTGCCCTTATTTCTGCTGCGGGAGAATTAGCCAGTCTTTATAAAATTACGGGCTGGGTAGAAGGTGAATCTGAAAAATCAGCTGTGAAATGCTTTGAGGATTGGTTAGAGCATCGTGGGACTCATGGAAATCAAGAACGTGTTGCCATTTTATCTCAGATTAAAAGTTTCTTTGAGCTTCATGGAGAGTCACGTTTTTCTGAATGGTCTGGCGATAAAATTTCCTCAGTTATTTCTCGTACTATTAATCGTACTGGATTCAAGAAAAAAATTATAAGTAAGGATGGAAAGAAAGAAGCTTATCAATATTGTGTATTACCAGAAACCTTCAAGAAAGAAATGTGCTTAAGCTTTGATGTGAAACACGTTATTCGTGTTTTAGTTGCAGAAGGTTGGATCGAACCTAGTAAAGATGGCAATCCCTCTAGGAGAGAATATTTACCCGGTCTTGGTCAATGTCGATGTTATGTTTTTACAGTAAATATGTGGAATGGATAATTTTTTTTGAGTAAAGGTTATTTAATTTTGACAGTTATTTTTAATTATAGGGGAGTAATCAAATGGTTTCATTTTTTTCGGTAGGTTTAGTGGTATTTTTTGGGATACTTTATTGTGTATTTACTATGTTGTACGAATTTAGTTTAAATGAAATAGTTTGGTTAAGGCGTGCGGCTAAAGTTATTGCTATTTTTTGTGGGGTTTGCAGTGCTTGGTTGATCCTTGAATCGTTAGCGGATGCAAAAAATATTGCGCTTCAGTACCATATTTATGGTTTTAGATTTCTTCACCTTTTAACTTATAAGTTTAGGGAGGGAGCTTTTTCTACAATACCTTTTATGCTTATGGCATTATTTTCAGGAATATGTGGCACAATCCTTCGATTTAAAAAAGGCACACAAAATTTGCCTACTGGTGGACATTTTGGAACGGCAAATTGGGCTGATAAAAGAGATTTAATGAATATAAGAGCTTATTCTCGTGAAACAGGACCATTTATTGGCACTGATGAAAAAGGCCGCAGTTTATACCTACCTCTTTGTAATAAATTAACTATATCCCCGCCAGGCGGGGGAAAAACAACTGCTTCGAGTATTCCTGTGCTTCTGTCGCACAATGGCCCCGTGTTTGCTTTTGATATTAAAGGTGAGCTTTGGGCAACTACAGCAAGATATCGTTCAGAAGTACTAGGTCGAGAAATCGTAGTTATAGATCCCTATGGAGTAACTCAAGGAAAAGATTTTAAATTGGGGAAACCAGAGAAGCTTTTAAAAAAGTACAATCTTAATCCTTTTGATTGGGTTCCTGAGCACAAGAGTGATCGTGATCGTATGATTAATGCTTTTGCGTCATCTTTTATCGTAAGTGACAATAGCTACTCAAATCATTTTGATGAAAACGCAAAAATTTTGATTCGTGGTTATATTGATTATTTGATGAGTTTTCCTAAAGAAGAAAGAACTCTTAATCACCTCTTTACTCTCATGTCAGAAAATTTGAAAGCATCTGAAGCTACATTCGAACACATGGCTTTATCTCATGGCAGATCTGAAGCTGCTGCCAATCAAATTAAACGGGTGAGTTCAGAAGAGCGAGGCAGCATTCTTTCCACAAGCTATCGTCAAATAGACTGGATGAGTGATAGCAATATTCAATCAACTTTATCAGAAAGTAATTTTGATTTACGTGATTTCTTAAAAGGTAACATGGATATCTTTGTGGTTTTACCAGAAGACCAAATTAAGGAACACAACCGTTTAGTTCGAATGATCATGTCATTACTTATGAGCTTAATAGTTCAAGCGGATCCTAGTGAACTACCTAAATATAAAATATTATTTTTATTGGATGAATTAGCACAGTTAGGCTACTGCCCTGATGTGGAGCAATGTATCGAAGTTTTGCGGGCAAGGGGCGTTGTAGTTTGGACAGTATTTCAATCTTTAAACCAAATTGACTTATTTAAAAAACCCGATTTATTCAAAGGTGCTCCATTAAAGCAAATATTTACCATTGATGATGCAAAAACGATGGATTGGATTCAAAGAATAGGAGGCAAAAAAACTGTTGTAACCCAGACAACTTCTACTAACCAATTGGCTCCCCAAAAAGGCGGTTTTCTTCAGTCAGGAACTTCCTCAAAAGGGGAAAGTACACACGAAACTGGGGTTGATCTTGTTCCTATCAATGAGATTCTTGAACTTCCTAATAATGAGCAATTTATCTTTTTGCATGGTTCAAAACCCATTCGTTGTAAAAAGGTAAGGTACTTTGAGCATCCGGATTTTAGGGGAAAATATGATAACAATCCTTTAGAATCAAAAAATGCTGACAATTGAACACAAGACGAAGTTGTTTTTTGCTGTGAATGATGAGATGCTTATCGTCATTCACAGTATATGAGTAGGTTTGTGCTTCTTTTTAAATTGATACTCATAGAGTGGATAAAAATTTTTATTCCAACAAACTAACTCTACCCTCTAACACGCAACCTCCCATCCATTGAATTGTAAGGATTTTCATATGCACGCATCTGATCCCCTCTTACCGCTGATTCAAAGTGAAATTGATTTGGTTCGTTTGCGTAATGGAGGATACGCTTACCAACAAGCTTTTCAAGGCGCGCGCGCGGCTTATAATCAAAATATTAGTCAGTATTTTCCGGATCTTATTTCAGCTAATGCAGGTATGGACTATATTCGCCATGCGATGCAACAAATAGAGTCTAGTATTGCAGCCTTGGAAAGGAATATGAAAACACAAGAGCTTGTAAGCGGGCACGCAAGTGAGCGCAATCAGGATGATGCGGCTTATGCGCGCCAACCTTTGCCTGAGGGTATATATCCTCAGCCGGTCCGTCTCCCCCCTCCTGTAAAGGATAACGATCAAGCTATTGCTGTTGCTGATGAGATGATGAAAGAATTAGACGCTGAAATTAAAAGACTCCGTGAAGAAGCAATGTGTTACTCATTTAGGGCAGTGGCGTTGGAAAACTATATTGCCTCTTTGCAAGCAGCTTTTGTTCAAAGTGCTACAAACGGGATGAAGCCTCACTAAAATTTTTTTACAATTGAAGTGAATCGTGCACAATCTTAAGTGATTCCCATTTAGAGATTGGTTCTGTGTTTCTGATAACTGTTACTTATAGCCAGTCTTGGAGTTTGAGCAACGTTGTGCTCAGTAATTTTTCCACGAATTTCTGTTATTAATGCTTGAGCATCGCGGATATCAAATTGATTTTTACTGAAGCGTTCATTAATTGCTGAAAAACCGCCAACTTCTTGTAGTTTTACTGGTGCATTATTCTTGATTGCTTGAATATTGTCTTGTATGTCAGGACGTTTTGCGATTTCTTGGGTTAGATTATTTATGACAATTTTATTTTCTATATATTCTTCAAAATAAATTTTACTTTGCGCAGGGTCTTTGAATTTGAGAGTGCCTGCTAAGCGAATTAGCTTTTCTTGTTCTAGTTCATAATTAACGTATTTTTTTAATACAGTCGTTAATGGGGCAGGTTGAGCACTATTAAATTCAGTTTTTATTTGAGATGACGTTTCTATCTGTAAAAACCTGGTTCTTATGTTTTCGCGAATTTTGCTGAATTTTTCAACAATGTATTCTGGTAATTTCTGAAGTAAATTTTCCGTATTAATCCTTCTGCGGTCACAGAATGCAAGCGGATAATCCAATACGCTGTCTTTGTGAGCTTTTCGATTAACATTGTTTTTAAGCGATTCAATTGTCTTGTGTGTATTTTGATCCGCATATACGTGGCAGTTTTCTTTGTGCCGACTCATAGCCACATACGTAAGACTTTTGTTCCAGCCTCTGCCCCCCAAATAAACAAAAGTATTATTAATCGTTGCACCTTGGGATTTGTGAACAGTTGCGGCGTAGCCATAACTAAAGTGGTGGTAAGCTTGTGGATCAATTGTAATTTCTCGGGATTTATCATTATCAAGCGTTGCAGTAAAATTTAAGACTTTTCCAGTTTCACTAAATCTTACGTGGGTTATTTCTGCGAAGTTCCCGTTCTTAACACCTAATCTTTTATCGTTTTTAAGGAAGAGAATTTTATCGCCTTGGCTTAAATTGATTTCTCCATTTCTTGAATTCACTGCATGGCCTTCGCTGATTTCTTGTTGGTCAATGCGCTTTTGTCTTAGCAGATGGTTTAATTCATTCACGTCTTTATTACGATGCGCTAATACGATAGAGTTTTTAACATTCCAATGTTCAGCCAGTTTTTGCATGGCATCATTTTCACTTTTTTCAAAATGAACAAAGCCGTGTTTTTGATACTTTTCAATTCCAGCTCTGGTAAGCCCTTTTGAAAATTCTTTTGTGGCTTCACGCTGCCATTCTGATTCTTGTCGAAAAAGGGTTTGGATTTCTGCAAAACCGATGCGTTCTATTAAAGCTCTGAAGGTTGCACCCGGCCCAACAGGTTGAAGCTGGGCATGGTCTCCGACTAAGACAAGTTTTGCTTTGGATTGATACACTGCATTTAAAACAGCTTCCATGGCAATACTGTCGGTCATGCCAGCTTCGTCCATTACGATAACATCACGAGGGCTTAATTTAATAATTCCTTGTTCTACCGAGAACCTAAATGATTCAATCGTAGAGCTTTCAATATCAGCACTTTTACTCAACCCAGAGGCTGCCACCCCCATAAGCGCAATACCGTAAACTTTTAATCTCTTGGATTTCCATACCGCATTTGCAGCACCTAATGAAAAACTCTTTCCTGTTCCTGCACGACCGACGACGCAAGAAATAGAATCTTGAGACATGACATGATTTACGGCAGTGCGTTGCTCATCCGTTAAGCGTGCTCCTATTTTTATTTGATATTTTTCTAACGCTTTTTGAATTTCATGTTCTGATATTTTGATGTGGGGTTGCTTTTGCATCTTGTCAGCAATTTTTTGAATGTTGTTTTCAAGATCAAACATTCGGCGGGTAGTGTACTTTTCACGGCCATCTTCCCCCGTTCCTAAATAAATGAGGTCTTTTGATGTCTTTAAACTCTCCATAGCGGAATCAAATTCAGTTTTGTTGCTGGCATAAGTTAAAACAGCTTTTGATAATTCTTGGTTACTGAAAACTGATTCGTGATTCTCAATGGACTGGAAGATTTTCTTTGCGAGCAGCTCAGGATTTTCTAAAATCCGTTTTAGATTGGCAGCTTTAATTTCATCGATTTCGTTTTTACGATCTGTTGATATGCCTCTATGCTGCATTTCTTCAGAAACTCGACCACGATGAACCGTAGGAGTTAAATCAATCCCTTGATCTTTATAAGATCGATGGTCAATACGAGTTTGGTGTTGATGAAGCTTCAAATGCAGGTTGGCGTATTCAGCCCACTTTGATCGCCAGCTAAACAGCAAAGACTTGTGATTCCAGTCGACAACCTTTTGTCCGAAACCAGATTCTGTTAATTCCCGCATGGTTAATAGGACATGAACATGAGGGTTTTCTGGATTGTCCCAATGAACATTCCAGTCGGCTATCATTTCGCGTGCAACGAACTGTTCTTGAATAAAGTTACGAGCAAGTTTGATTCCTTGTTCCTGATTCAACTCAACCGGCAATGAAAATTCAATTTCCCGCGCAAGCTGCGAATCAATTCTTTTTTCAGATTTTTCAACAAGGTTCCATAATTTTTCTGCATTAATATCGTTTGTCCATGTGGGGGAATTTTCGGGAAGGCTGATTTCAGAATGAACGACACCAAGTTTGTTTTCGTAATTCCATGTTCGATTGTATCGCTCATCAAAGAGTTTTTCTGCACGACGATAGGCAGCGGCGGCGACTGCGTTTCTTCCTTTGCCTCGAGAAATGATTTTTGCACTGAGATGATAAATGGCCACGATGATTTTCCTCATTGTGATTATTGTTAAGCACATGTCGGAGCGAAGCTCGCGACATATAAGTGCGCTGTTAGACGTTTTGTATATTCTTAGCTTTTATTATTTTTAATTCAAGCAGATCTTGTGCGTTTTTTGCATGTCTTGTTTGTCTTATTTGTCTTGTAAAACTAAGAGGTTGTCACAACAAGATTTTTACAAGACAAATCTGTTTTGATGTGTTTTTTGGGTTTTGTCTTATCTGCCTTGTTTTGTCTTGCTGGTTTTTGGTTCTGTCTTGTTGTTTAGCATATCCTGACGGGCTTACACAGGGGAAAGACAAATAAGACACACAAGACAAGTATTTTTTGTATGCTCAAAGAAAGAGTAATTTGAAATGTGCGCCATTCAAAAATTATTTTCTTGTGTGCCTTACATTTGATCGCAAGACACACAAGATTATTAAGATCACTATGTTATAAAATTAATGTTGTTGTGCTATCTGTGATCACTTTTTTAAGATCTAAATCTGTAACCTTGTAAAGAGTGGCACCACGAAAGTCAGCGCCGGTTACATCTGAACCAGTGAAATCAGAAAATTCTATATTGGTTTTTCTGAAATCCGCGTTTTTCAAATTTGAATCTCGGAATTCTACTCCTGAGAGAGTTGAACCACGAAAGCTTCCGTTCTTAAAGTCACACCACAAAAATTTTGCTCCTGGCATATTACAGTCATTAAAGCTGACATTTTCAAAAGAAACCCTATAAAAAATAGTCTGTCTGAAATACCCGTGATCAAATTTTGTTTCTTTAATATCGCAAAATAGAATATTTGCTCCCATTAAATCAGGTCCATGATTGTCAGTATGTGTGAACAGACCATAGTGAATAGTGCAATCTTGAAAAAACGCATTCCGATACCAGGGGCCATAAAAATCAACAAAGAAAAATCGGCATTCTGTAAATGCAAATAGATCAGGAGATAAGTTGAGATAGCCCGTTTTATCCCAGCTAACAGGAGATATTAAGCCCAGGAATGTTCTCTTGTTTATAGTTAGCCTATCAAAAGGTGTTTGTCTTGTATTCAGGTACAGTTGAAATAAGTCGCTTGAGGTATAGTTTGAGGTTTGCTGGCCTATTGTTTGGGCCCACCCTATTGCTGCTACATCATCATCTTGAAGCTTTTTAAGTCTTCTTTGGAAGAGAGGTTCGGCATTTTGGTTTATTTCTACGTAAAGTTTTTTCATAACTTGAGAATAGCCTATCCAGTTTTTATAGCCTGTACGTCTGGCAAAATCATTTAGTATTTTGCTGACACTTCCTAACTGTTCAAAAAGTGTAGAGAATTTTTTTGACAGTCTAAGTAGTTTAAGTACGGCTGCTGAAGACTTTTCAGGGACGGAAGCAATTGTCCAAAGTTTTTTCAATAGTTCATAATCATAGGGTGGAATATTGAGTTCATCAAATAGCATGTTAAGCTCCTAAATTAACTAAATCACAGCCTACTTGCTGGCTGATCATACGGTTAAAAGGATTTAACAAAATGCTGCGGTAAGGTTTGAAAAAGCAGAAATTTATCATCGCGCAAGTAGATGGGATTCTGCCAGACCGTCCGCTTGAGGTTTGGTCAAGCTCCACAATAAAGTACCCTAAACCTATTTATGAGTCAATAAACGCGCCCGAAAATACGCTTGTGTGGTTGAAAAAATTGTCATTAGCCGCGTTTATCGCCTTGGACAGTAAAAAAAGTAATAGAATACAGAAACATCTTCTTCTCTTCCGCTTCATTGAATAATGAAAGCTGTTTTTCCGATTCTTCTTTGCTAAGTCTACCGAGCATACAAAGATCGGTTAGGATTCTTTTGACATCAATAATTTTTTTTAACTTATCGAAGCTTTGTATGAGATAGGATTTAGGTTCAACAGTAATATTAACGAGACCCTGCTCATTAAATCGTTGATGTAGCTCTCTGCCGATGAAGGGGTGTAATACAATTTCCTGTAAACGATCTTTTAGGATAGGCGTTATTTTTTCATCGTGCGGATGGAAGATTATCGAGCCAAAATCCAAATCTGTAATGCTCAGTTTACCGCCTGGTTTCAATAAACGGATTGCCTCCATCAATATTTTTATAGGGTCTTTTTGGCTTAGTAGTAGCCTATCAGCATGGCAAATATCAAAAGTTTGATCTGGGTAGTCAAGGTTAGAAGCATTCGCCTGGGTATAAATAACGTTTCCGTGTTTTGAGCGCATCTTGGCTTTAGAAATCATTTTTTTACTGAAATCAACGGCCACAACATTTCCTGAATCACCAACTAATTCCCCAAAGGTTTCTGCGTCGTGACCCAAGCCACAACCTAACTCCAAAACCATATTCCCATTTTTAACATTCAGGTTCTCAATAGCCATTTGTTTAATGCCTTGAACATGCTCAACATCAAACATTTCATCCATCGAATCAATTAGGTAGTCAGCATCTTCACTTTCATCGAGGTTATCAAAGTCCCTAAAATTGAATTCCTTATATTTTTCAATAACCATAAACACCTCCAAATATTTCCCACTGCCTGGCGGAAAATCTAACATCCAAACCGCATTTAGTGAAGTTTTATGAGTTATTGTGTTGGATAAAGCCTAATTTATAAGGAAATTTTACCAAGGGTTGAGTTATAATACTGGGATTGTTATTCGTATAGAACGGAGGCTATCAACAATGAGTCCACTGTGGTTACTACAAAACACCAGAGCAATATTAACGGATAGTGGTTGTTATCATGAGTAATAGCAGATCATACGAAGAAGTATGCTGGGAAGATGTAAGAGATAAGGTAAGAACTGTTAACCCTGAACTTGCCGCCATCATAGATAGAATTTCCCCAGACAAAAGTCATAAGCTCCTTAAGGCAACTTACAAATTTGGCGACCTCATCGTCAATAATGGCGTTTTGCAAATTCGCCATGACGATAAAATACACCCAATAACCAGTAGTGTCTTTAGTCAAAAGCTCAAGGAAAATTTGCTTTTTTCTCGAATTCCTCTGGCGTTGCCTTTAAATAAAACGAGTGAAGTGTTCGTTGCCGAAAATGAACGAATTATTCCCCTGATAGTGTTTAAGCCAGGGATGATGTTTGGAACGTTTGAAACAACTGATTTTGTTTTTGGGCTTCGCTCTAATCCGGTTTGGAATGTGAGCGCGGGAAGTCGTTCAATTTTTTCACTCCCTAAACTATCTGACAGTGCGTGTCTTAACAGACTACAGGCTTTATTTTCAATCTCAAAAAATAACAAGGTGCAATCATTGGCTGACCATTGGGAACTTTTCAGGGCTATGGCAAACAATGAAAATTTTACACAAAAGTGGGAGAGTGAGGTTATTTTTTTCACAAAAAAATGGTTTCAACAACAAAAAAGCGATCCTAAGTGGAATGAATTTATTTTGTATATGTGTGGTCAGTCGTGGAAACAGTCTCGACTATTTCTTTCAAAAGATGAGTTTGCGATTGATTGGCAAAATTTTATCAGAACATTAACAAGCAGAAGGCTTCAGCCAACACCATACATGGTTGATACACTAAGACACCTTTTTCTGATTTCAATAGGAGAAGCACCAGCCTTTAAGCCCGTAGGAGACTCAAATTTATCAGCTCCCATTGAGGGGTTACAAAAGGCTATAAGGGAAGTGTATGAACTCAAAAAATATGCTCCCATACTTATGCACGCTGTTACTCATGACAAGCATGATGATAGTAATCTCTATTATTCATTAGCTTATCCAACCTTGCTTGAGGGAAGCCCTGACAGTAAAACGAATTCTTCCACGATCATGCTTGATACGAGAAATTTAAAATTGATCATCGATACGCTTTTTGGCAACAAAGAGATAAGCGAGTCGATTTTAAGTAACAGAAATTTCGATTATTTTCACATTGAGGAAGATATGTATAAAGAAGTTAGATCGAGTAAGTTTATACAAAAAGAAGATCCAAACTTTAGTCTTGACTCATTTAAAGACCTAGAATTTTGTTCTACAAGTCCGTTTTGGCGTGGCTGTATCAGAATCCAATTTACTAAGGGCGGTACAAAATAGATCCTTTTCAAAATAGTCACCGCTAGAGTTTTTCATAACCCAATTAATGTCGTTGAAGCATGAAAGTTCTTCCTCAGTATATCTCTTTTTGGGTTGGCCGCTTTTCCAATGATTTACTACAAATCTTTGCACAAACGGATCTAGCATGTAATGAGAGGTTTTATTAGGCGTAAGGCCATCATCAGCAGGTTTGCGCGCAAGTAGCGCCGCCTGAATAAATGAGCCTAATAAAAGACCTCTCGTTAAACTAATATCTGCGGGGAAATCACACAGCGGTGTTCTATCAAAGTTAACAGGGAATCCTTTTTCTAAAACACTAATTTCTTGGCTTGATTTGCCGACATACCCGATCCTAGAAATATTATTATTTATTGTTTCACTGTATGGGGTGGTTCCTATTTTTTTTAATAGCGTTAAAAATTCAATGTCTTGCGAGGAACAACTTATAAAAACACATTTTCCATTCACAAGTTCAGTTACATCAATATTTTCGGTTACATCTCGACCTGTACATCCAAAAACAATATCAGATCCAGCAATAAGGCTTTCCAATTTATCCATTCGGTAACAATTTTTGTTTCGAATTCCGTGAAAGGCGCTATCGCTTTCATCATATATAACGACATGATAACCTTTTTCCAAAAGATATTTAGTGATGGCGGTACCGATTGCCCCATTTCCTACCACTCCAAATACTGTACTGTTTTTTACGTCCAATCCCGCTAAAAGTGTGTTTAGTCTTCTTAAAACAGATTCGGCAATAATATGAGATTCTAAATGCTTTTTTGCTGCACTGCGTGCAACATCAATAAGAGGGAAAACCTGCGCTTTTACTGTTTTGCTATAAAGCCCAAAGCGAGTTTGTTCAATTCCCGCAATGCGATATTCATATCGTATAGATTTTGGAATGCTTTCTAAGCACATTCCTCCATCATCCAGTACAATGATTTTTTCAATCTCTGAAGTTTTTAATCGTTTTTCAAAGTTTTCCCACATCTCTTTTATTTCTTCGCGCGTATTTTCTTGATACTGTCCAGGCCACCTTGGAGATTTTGTTTTTAGTATCTGAATACCTCGTCCTATCATGTATTTTTCGGTTTCAGGGTGCGTAGAGTAAAATTTTCCTTTGAAAAACATATTTTCTGGACGAATACCGAGTACATCAATCATGATATTGAAGAGGGTAGCGGTAGTGGGGAGCAAATGCTGCATACCAATTACGGCAGTTTTATCCAATGATAGAAAGCCACCCATTTTTACTTCGTTAGCGATTTCATCTAATAAGGGCAATTTTGGGGGAACAAACGTCCCATCAGGGGCTCGGGTGAAAAAAGTTCCTGAACTGTGGTGTAGAGATCTACGAATTACGTGTATAGATCTTCGCCATTCTTTCATCTTAACCTCCCGCTCAAAATGCTCTTCTGTAAAAAGAGCACTCTTCTTAAGTAGGCATATTATGCACTACATTGCCTATAGAATTAGGTCTCAGATTTCGCTACCTAATCTGGCCGGCAAATACAATGATACTAGATCATTTCCACTTCAATTAGACTTTGCGTGTTGAAAAAAGGACAGTTACTAGGAGTGAAGATGGACTATCAAGATTTTGTAGGAGCTTTATCCCGCTGTGAGGGTAAAAATGTCAAGGTTCGTGCTATCAAGAACCTATGTTATCCAACTCCAATTCCAGAAGCCATTTTGCCGCTTTTTCAGGACATGATGGGCATTCTGCAAGCCGCTAGAAAAACACTCTTCAAGAAAGATGAAAAAATCATCATATTCGGTATCCAATTTACTCCGGTTGCTCGAGAATCAGATGCCCCACTTGCCCTAAAAAGGGTTTTTAACCCCAAGGCTCCAAAAACACACCTTAGTTGCTCTGTCCAATACGTTAAAAAAAGCATGTCTGATAGTAGCGAAATTAACCCTGTGAAATCCTGCGAATCGGTAATCGTAGATTTTACGGTTGGCGAAGTCGTCGATTCGAATTATTACCTCTCAAAAATTACACACCAAAATTTTGGGGGGAAATTATATGGACTAATAAAATCAGAAAGGCTGTCTTTAATTTGGCCGGCCATTCAAATGGAGCAAGTTAATTTTAACTAGTTTTTTATTAATAAGTGGAGATTGTAATCATGGAAAGTAGTACTAATTTAATAAATTCGAAAAAAATAGCAATGGTTGTAGACGACGATAAGCTCGCTCAATTTTTTATAAAACAAATGTTTGAAGATCTCGGTTATGAAGTGTTGGTTGCGGTAAATGGACATGAGGCTGTAAGACATTTTAGAGGTCATATTAACGTCATAACGATGGACTATAACATGCCAGAAATGAATGGCATTGAAGCAACTAAATCCATTCGAAACAAAGAAAGCAAGCTTGAGATAAAAAACCCTGTTCTCATTATTGGACTAACAGCGCATAACGATAAAGAAACAATCGATGCGTGTTTTGCCGCAGGGATGAACAAAGTTATTACAAAACCAGTAGCGCAGAAAGAGCTTTTGGATATTTTGACTTTACAGAATTAACGCCGATCCAGCGTTAGTGGAATTGGCTTGGTCGTTGGGTATAAAAAAACGGTTAATTATAAAATACTATTAATACCATTCAGATTGAGCCAATTATGTTGTTAAACCAATAATTTTTCGGTAGAGGGTTATATGAGAAGCGAAACAGGAATAATTAGGCTTTTTCGTGATGGTTTTTACCTTGAGGTTTTAAGAACTAAGAAAGAAAAATACAGGTGTTGGACAGCAAAAATATCTAACAAAAATAAAAAACCCTTAAAAGAGTTTTTTGGCGCTAAGCGTGAGCTCGTACTTTTTAAGGCACTTGTGTGGATTGCAATTCAAAAGCCCATAACTTTTGAAGAACTTGTGGAAAAATTTAGTTTGGATGATGTAAAAAATATATAATATTTATTAGGGAGTTTGTATGAATTACGGACAATTAAAAAGTAATGAAGCTGAGAAAGAAAATTCAATTCTTGGTCCCAAGATTAAAGATAAAATTTTTTCAATAAAGGCAGAATTATCCAGCCAAGTAAATGAGGGTATTGAACTCGCAAAAATAGAATATCCAGAAATCAATCGATTGTTTGATGAAATAACTCGTAATCACGTCCATGAGCTGTGTTTTAGCCAAAAACTTGAAGATTACATTACAAAAATAAGAATTCTTATAGCATTAACCCCAATTTTTCAGAGAATCCACTCTTATTGCGATTTTGTAGACAATGCGCTCTTAGTACCAATAAATGATTCTCTCGAAAAAATAAATTCGATCTTCGACTATAAATTAGATAGTGAAGAAGCATGGGAAGTCGTTCTGCCATATCTCGGAAGTTTTGTAGAAGATATAACTTATCTTGAAACGACAAAACTAGAGCTAAATAAATTATATAAATACGTTCAAGACAAAATGGAATGGTTTATTTTAAGTTATAGATTCGCGAGCTGGGAAGCTAAACGAACGTTTTTTAATCATCTAAATCAAGATGCTCAATTGTTGTCTTGCACACAACCTTGGATTGAAATTGCCGAAGATGAGCAATCTGACTGGGAAGTGGCATTAAATAAAACAATACAATCAATGGTAGAAAATTACTGTGTCGCAGATGAAAGAATTTATGAATAAATTTTGGCTAAGATTAAAAAACAAGAAACGGTGTTTTTAACCGATTTAGCTGGTTTATGGGGTGGTTTGTGGTGTTTTAGAGCGTTTTAAAGTCAAAAACCCCTGTATTTCACCCTGGCGAGTTTATGAAAGATGGTCTATACCTATATTATAGATTGATAATTTTAAGGAGGGCTTGTGGACGACCGGGGCGGGGAAGCAGAAGTAAATATCCAAGCAGATAGAGAATATTTTGAAAAAGTCTGTCCAGTACCGTCTGTCATTGAAAAAGTCCGCGCTCAGGAGAAAATTATTCCAGGAAGTCATTTTGGACTTTTTTTTCATCTTTTTCGCAAATTACGAGAGTTACCTTACCAACCCAGTTCTGAGCAGCGATACGAGTGTTTATTTGACATAATCCGAATGGGCAATTGTGTTGATGAGGGAAATTTAGCCGGTAAAGAAGATAACGATTTTTTTAAAATAATTAAACTTTACAGACACAGGGTAGTCCATGGATTTCATGCAGTTAAACCCGACACCTCTGATGAACTGATTCATGCTTATATTAGTTATTTGCAAAATTTTTCGGATGAAAGAAAAGTTGAATCGTTTAAAAAAAATTTTCAAAACATATCTGATGAGGGTAAATTACATTCCTACATCAAGTTCGGTAATAAAAAGGAAATCATACAGAAAATCTTGTCTCAGATGAAATATTTTTTCGAAAAAGCAAAATCATTTTTAGGGGAGGGCAAATTAGAGGCAGCAAGTTTGGCTTATATTGCGGGTGCAAAATGTGGTGTTGATATTGAGAACTTCTACATTACAACTTTAAAAAAAGATAAAACTCTTAATCTTAAAAAGTGTTCCGCGACTAAATGTATAGAACATTATTCCGCAAAAGGTGTAAATCACATCGCAGAATTATTGTTAATTATCCAAGATTTGAAAGCCAAGCGAACAGAATTTTTTGCCCATCAAGGTTCTACATCTGCAAAGAATGATGGAGATGCATTTTTACAGAATGTTTTTTTGAAGGAATATGAGGAGAAATTTGTAAATGGATTATATGTAAAAATTGTTAGTTATTTAAATACCGAATTTAGGACGGGATTACTTGAGTTTGAGAAGTCTTCTTCTAAGAACCCTTCTCCTAGAGCATATGACCCAGAGGCAATAAAAAGTGGAGCAAGGAATATTGCTCAGGAGGAAGACGAAGAATTAGAGGAGCAAAAAGAAGAAAGCATGCCACAAGCTCCTTTAGGGAGAAAGGATGAAACTGGGCGACGCGGAAAAAGGGAAGGACGAGAGCCAATGGAACGACAAGAAGGCGAAAAGCGTCGTAAAGATAAAGAAGCACGAAAGGAAGAGAGGCCACGCGATAGAGAAGAGGAAGAAGATGCTCGCAAGAGAAAGGATGCTGAGCGACATGAGAGAAGAGAAAGGGAAAGGCGCCGTAAAGATAGAGAAAGACGAGAGGAACAAGATTCTCGGGATAGAGAAGATGAAGAACGGAGGCGGGGGGGCTCCCGACGGGGAGATGAAAGAGGGCACAGAAAGAGCGATGGCGGAAGAAATGAAAGTGAATCAAGGCGAGGCTTTAGAAAATGATATAATGACACTAACGATGTGTGTTTTATAAGTATTTTAGAGAGGTGACTTATGTGGGAAGACGAAGAATATCAGGATTTTGAGGCATTTGAAGAGGCATTGAGTTCTCTCTCTGAGGCCAAGACTCTTGCTGCAATTGAAAATGCTGCTCAAGGGCTTTTTCAAATGAAGATAGGTATTTGTTTTACGAAATTGGGTAGCCGCGAATTAGAATTCTACTTTGTCGTGCGTTCTGAAGCGGGTAGAAATGTTTTAGGTCTCTCATTATCTTCTTTGATAACTAAAATTGCTGGGATCTTGGATTATGATGGAATTTTTATTAAAAAAGAGGCAACTACTTCTGCGCGGGAGCTTAAGGCGCAATATTCGGAGGTAATTGAAATTTGCCCTGATAATTTTGAAAGAATTAATAACGTAGCGAATGCTTACCGTAATTATTTAAAGGATAAGATGGCAGGAACAGGCAAAACGTGTTTTCAACAAAAGCCCGCTCAAATTGAACAGAGATCAAGTGCACGTGCGCTTAGTCAATTCTACCTCACGCCTGCAGTTTCAAAAAAGTCGCAGTCCAAGCATAAAAGATTAAAATCAGAATCAGGATCCGAAGAAACCTTAGCAGCAGATCCAAAATTGGAAGGGGAGTTAATGGATCCGTTGAAAGAGTACGTATCCCAACATCCGGAGCGTTCAGATGACATTTTAAGTGAGCTAAGCAGTTTTTGTTCCAAGCTTAAACGGATTAAATAGTTTACTGGCTAAGGATTTATAGCTTACCTATCCCAATGTTTTTTCAAAATCTTTTATCCTTCCTAAAATATCAAAGACGAACGTTTTTTTTAGGCCTCCCATGAGTAGCGAAGAGAAAGAATATGTCAATGAAGAAGGTTTTCAATTTGCTATGCAAAGTTTGGCAACTGTAGAAACTCTTTCTGCAATTCAAAAACTTGCGCAAAATATCGTTGGTACTGATATAGGTATTTGTTATTCAAAGCTGAAAGGAGATAAGCATCAACTTTGTTTTGTTGTTCATCCACAAGGTCAAAGTATTAAAGTTGGTCAACTTATTGATCTCACATGTCAGCTTTATCGCACTCTTTCATATTCAAATCTCGTCGTTGTAGATTATAGTGACTTTTCAAAAGCTATTTTTGATACTCAATTTTCTGCGCTAACCCCTATTTCTCCTGTTTCCACCGAGAGTCACAGAAAGGTTCAGGATTTTCTGCAAACATATAATAGCTATTTGAGAGGAGAGATGACGGAAAAAGTGAGTGAGACGGAATATAGGGGAAGTCCTTTTATTGGAGCAAAAGAAAAATCGCCCGCGCAGAAACTTGCTCCGTTTGCACTATCCCACAAAGTTTCAGCAGAGCCAACTCAAAAGAGAAGCAGAAGCGGATCGGGTTCGGATGATTCGGGTTCTGTGCCGTCGGCTGGTTCCTCACCAGATACGATCCGTCCCCCTGGTACAGGTAAAAAGTAGTAAATTTAAATACTTTTCTGAGTAGTGCGCCTACATTCATGCAGTTGAGAATTTTCTGGGAGCGAGGAAGAGTTTTTCGCTTCACTTGCTTTTGATGATGCCGTGAAAGGTTTGTTGCAAGTAGAAATATTTATTAAAATTTAACCAGTTACGAAGCAAATAGCTGATGCAGAGATTAGAATCTGCTATTCAACTATTCTTCGATTTAAACATGAAATTTATTGTGTGACTAAATCTGGTGTGAATGTTGAGACAAGTATCCCAATGGCGAAATTGGCTGCCGTGCTTTACTATGGTGGGGTTATTGTAACTGTGGGTAGGGTTTGAACGTGGTATACGTCGTGGACACTTGTTTCTTCCTTATCATGAGATCTTTTGAAAGTAAATAAAATGGTGTTATTTATTTTTTCTTGAATTTCTCTTGCAAAGCAAAGAAAAATCTCTAGAATGCCGCGCATCCCTCCTTGGGAGTAAATGGTTATGACTGGCAAGCATATGATTCACCTTTCCAAGCGTTAGGACTAAAGACATAAGTCCTCCGAATTGAAGAGTTGAGAAATGCAAGAAGCTGATTGCAATAGCAATCGACACAGTATAACTCATGTCGTAATACGCGTTGGCTGTAATAAAAACCAGTACGGAGTGATAACAAAACTGAAAAACGCTCAGTGTTATCACTCCTTTTCGAATAAGAGTTTAAATATGACAATTAAAGAAAAGAGTGAATTTGATTTAAAGTTTTACCCTCATTTTGATGAGCACGTGTCCCTGGAAAAAATTGAAGCCATCGTCATAAATCCGGTAAAAGTTGCGCAACATCCTTTTTTCCCCTTTCTGGAATACACAAAAAAGCAGAGGAAATTTGGTCGCACTTACAAAGAAAGAAAAATTCGATATGCCTCTAGACTTAGCTCATATATTTTCACACATTACAGGGGAATTCTTTCTGAAAAATACGAAAGGTCGCTGATTGAAAATAATATCCGAGACTACCCACTGGCATATAGGAAAATAGTCGATACTGTATCCGGAGAACAATTTGGTAAATGCAATATTCATTTTGCAAAAGAAGCATTTGATGAAATTTCTAAACGGGGTGCATGTTTTGCTATTTGTTTAGACATCAGTAGTTTTTTTGACAGTATAGATCACAATAAACTCTATGAGCTTTGGTGCAATCTACTTATGACTTCGGAGCTGCCCGATGATCACCAAGCCCTTTTTAATGCAATCACTAGCTACACCGTTGTTGACCGAGATGACTGCTATGTGCGTTTAGGGTATATGGTGGAAACCTTGGTTAGAGGGAAAATTCAAAAAAAACTCACGCGGCCGGCAAAGCACATCCCAATGCAGCTATGTACGCCCAAAATTTTTCGCGAGAAAATTTGCTCTGGATTAGACAAATTAACTAGAAAAAACAATAAGAAATATGGCCTTCCTCAAGGTGCGCCCTTATCCGATCTTTTGGCAAATTTATATTTACTTAATTTTGACGGCGAAATAAGTTCTCTTGAAAAAAAACTAGGAGGGTACTACCGTCGTTATTCAGATGATATTCTGTTTATTTGCACAAACAAGGAAGAGATCCCCCTGATAATTAATTGTATTAAAAGAGAGCTTAAGCTTGTGGGAGAAGAACTTAAGATTAATGATAAGAAAACAAACATTACAGAATTTTATTACGATAGCGAAACCCTCAGATGTCGACCACTCAACGGCAAAAATAATAGTCAAAAACCTATGGAATATTTAGGATTTAGCTTTGATGGTCAACAAGTACTTATTAAAAATTCAACGCTATCTGGATATTTCAGAAATATGAAATACGAAAGCCGCCGGCAAGCATCCCTACTGATTAGGGATTTTCCTAAAAAAAAATTGGAAGAGATCTTGTTAATAGGACAAAAAAGATTTCCTTATATTTGCCAAAAATACGGAAATATAGAAGATTTTGATGAGGAAAAAGTTGACTGCAAACAATGGAATTTTCGCAGCTATGCAACAAAAGCTTCGCGTGTGATGCAACTAAATGGGGGGCATCGAATCCTTCACCAGTTACGTGACAGTAAAAAGAGATTGAAAAGATTTTTAGAAATAGAGATTCAAAAAGCTTACTACAAAAAACGCCAATCCTTACATACTAAGGAATAATCTGAACTACCCCGCTTAGAATTGTTTGTATAGTTGCACGCAGGTCAGCCTCAAGTTTTTTTATTTCTCCATTTCCATCCTCATACTCAATCCGGCGAATATGGGCTAAATCAAAAGGAAACTTTACTTGATCCGATTTTTCATAAAGCAAAATAGTATCTTTTCCAACTGTGTGGGTAACACCCAGTTCATACATTACATTGGGATTTAGTTCACTTAAATCTGCAATAATTATTCTAGCCTCGCAAATGCTTTTCCAAATATCTTGTACTACTGCCTTGTTAGTTTTCAATTCATCAGCTCGTTTACAAACGAGACTGAGTGGTGCTGATTCAATGATTGGTTTTATTACATTTTGGTATATGGAGTCTCTTTTCTTGTCAAATGGCATAAGTACAAAAACCATTTTTTCTTCTAATTTATAATTCGCTGCCCCGAAAATTGGGCTGACTTTTACAATGTTTAGCATATAGTCTACTCGTTTTATTTCTTCGGAAACATGTTGCTGCGCTATCTGCTCTAGGGTATCTTTTTTTTCTTGATCGGACATTGTTAGTATTTCTTTGGGAAAAATCACAATAAAATAGTCATCAAGCCCAAAATCAAATTTTGCTGCGGAATGCAAATCATCTATTGAAAAAACTTTGCCAGGTTGGGTGTGATAACTGGAAGATGGCAAACCGTGTAAGGGTTGAGCAATTAATAAAATATTTTTATCATCTACCAGAATGATAATATTGCATGGAAGTCTTGATCTAACCGTGGCTAAGCGAAGGTTTTGAGCGATGGCATAGTTATCTACATATGTAATGAACTTATCTAGCAGGGAATTAATTTCTTTCTGTAGTGCATCGTCAACATCACCACCTGTTCCTCTGGCCCCTTGATGAAGCATGCAGTCTCCTTGTTGGCGCAAAATTTACAAAAAACATAACACCTATTTTTTATTGTGTTGTGTTGGATGGGTATCCGGGTCCTTCCTTAATTCTTTTTTGAATTGTGTGAGCTCATCTTTCAATGCATCTAAATTTTTCTTTTGTTCGTCTATCTGGTCAGATTGATTTTTTAGATTTGTAATCGTTTCGGTTAAATCAGGGGTGGTTGTTATCATTTTTTCTTGCAGATATTGATAGGCTGTCAGGGAGTTTATCTTAATAGGAAGAGAGTTGGCGGTTTTAGGGTTTTCTAGCTCTTTAATCCTCTGAGCTAATTTTTGTAGCTGCTGTGAAACGTTTTTTAGTGCGGTTTGTTCTTGTGTTAAAAGACTATAGTAAGCATCTATTTGTTTTTCAAAATAATTCACCTTGGCGGTAATTTGCACATTACCTATTTTGGCTTCTACTTCGTCGGCTTTCCAAACGACGGTTGCGTATGAGGCCATCAAGTAAGCTGCAGCTAAGATTAAAAGCGTGCCAGCGCCAACAACGCACCACATCATTTTATCGGATAGCTTGTCCGCAAAAGATCTAAACATGTAGCCTCCTTGCTGAAATTTCTCTTGCACAATTACACAGGAATTACACAGAGAAGGTTAGGGTTTGCACCTTATGTAAGGGGTGAAGCACCGTTTAATTCTCTACATTACATCTACATGATGAGTTATTTATTTTTAATAAATCCTTTAAAACCTATTAGAGACTGGTGCCGACGCCCAGAGTCGAACTGGGGACCTACTGATTACGAATCAGTTGCTCTACCAACTGAGCTACGTCGGCTAATCTACATAAGGTCGTGGATTATAAAGGGATATGAGGACAAAAGGGTAGGGGCGAAATTCTTTTCGCCTAGGGCGGGAAGAATCCCGCCCCTGCGAAAAGGGTGATTATTACTTCGTTGGATTTTCCGCTGGAACCGTAATATTGGCCGGATAAGCGAAACCTGCACCATCTCCTGCATCAATGATAAGGCCTATCATGCCGCCGAAAATAATGTTGCCAAAATAAATGGGCTTCACTGTCGACTTAATTTTTGCGTCACTCATTGAATGTCCGTCTTTTTCACAATGGACCATCATGTCACCAAAACTCTGCTGAATGGTTACTGAGCCCGGTGTTTTATTGACGAACCATTTGCCTTGATTGTTGGATAACGTACAGGTCATATCTTTGGCCTGGGGCGTTTCAACAGAAACACTTTGGTGATTGCCCGACACAATGGATGCACAGCCGGTGGTTAAGAAACAAAAAGAAACAACAGAGAGTACTGCTACTGTAGAACGTATTTTCATCATTATCTCCATGAGATTAAGATTATTAGGAACACGGATCTTACTGAAAAATAGCGGAGTTGTAAATTTACGTATAAAGATGGAATTGTGGATAGTAAGGCCCAAAAAGCAGGTCCGACAGCTACTTACGCTGCCTTACCACCTCAAACAAACAAATCCCGGCCGCAACCGAAACATTTAAACTCTCTATTTCACCAACCATGGGAATTGATACAAGACCATCGCAATGTTCGCGCGTGAGTCTTCTTAAGCCCTCACCTTCACCGCCTAATACAAAAGCCGTAGAGTGTTTGAAGTCTTCCCTATAAATACTTTTTTCTGCAGAACCGTCTAGGCCATAAATCCAGATATTATGTTTTTTTAATAATTCTATGGTTTGAGAAAGATTAGTTACGGTAATAATTTCTGTAAATTCTGCAGCGCCTGATGCGGCTTTTTTTGCGGTTTCATTAAGAGGCGCAGCGCGATCTTTTGGAATAATAACAGCGTCTACACCTGCAGCATTTGCGGATCTGATACACGCGCCTAAATTATGCGGATCTTGAACGCCGTCTAATATTAAAAACAAAGCAGGTTTAGTTAAATTTTCTAAAACTGTTTTGAGATCAGTATCCTGTTTTTTGGCGGAACAATAGGCGACGACACCTTGGGAATGTTCAGGAATAGGGTCTAGTTTCTGAATAGCAATAGTATTTGCTTTAGCGAGATGTATAATTTTCTCAAATTTTTCATCATGACGAGATTGATTGAGAAATAATTCCTGAATTTTTTCGGGGGAGTGAATGAGTAATGCTTCGACGGCATGAATGCCAATGACGGTATTTTTAATGTTTTTTGGATTTGCCATGTCTTCTTCTACTTTTCTTTTTGACGTTTTTTGTATTTTTTATGTCTTTCATATCTTTTGCGGGTTTGGGATCAGCTTTTTTTGTGCCCGCTAATTCCAGATCAATTTTTTTATTGTCTATATCCACGCGTACAACACGAACTTTAATTTTATCGCCTAAATTAAACGTCAGGCCACCACGTTCACCCATGAGTCTGTGTTTCTTGGGATCAAATCTATAGTAGTCACTCGGTAATAAAGTAATATGAATAAGTCCTTCAACATATAAATCTTTTAATTCTACAAATACACCAAAGCCGGCGACAGATGTAATTATTCCATCAAAATTTTCGCCTACGCGGTTTGCTATAAATTCGCACTTCAATGCTGTCATTGCATCGCGCGATGCTTCGTCGGCACGTCGCTCTGTGAAAGAGCAATGCTCGCCAATTTGCTGTAATTTTAAACTTTCAGTATCTGAATTTTTCTTGATTTGTCTGTGAACAATTAAATCTGGATAACGTCGAATAGGCGAAGTAAAGTGTGTGTAGGCATCATAGGCTAATCCAAAATGACCCTCATTTTCTGGGCTATACACAGCTTGTTGGAGTGAGCGTAACAGTACCGTTTGGATAATTCCTGCTTCGGGTCGACCTTCAATACTTTCTAGTAATGCAGAATAATCACTCGGGCGAGGGGTATCGCCACCGCGTAATCCTAAATTAAATTCTTTTAAGAAATCCCTTAAATCATTTAATTTTTCTTGATTAGGACCTTCATGAATACGAAATAAACCGGGGATTTTATTTTTTAATAAATATTTTGAGGCACACACGTTTGCGCACAACATCGCTTCTTCGATCATTTTATGTGCAACATTACGAACAACGGGAACGATTTTTTCTATTTTTCGATCCTGACTAAAAACAACTTTGGTTTCAACGGTTTCGAAATCAAGCGCTCCGCGTAAGTGTCTGTTTTTTAATAACTGCTGATAAAGATGATGAAAATCTTCAATGTGAGGATAAAGATTTCCCAGTAATTCTAGGGCTTTTTTATCGCCATCCAACGCAGCAGCAACTTGCGTATAGGTTAATCGGGCTTTTGAATTCATGACGCCAGGATAGAATTTATATTTTTTAATTTCGCCATCCGCGGTAATTTCCATATCGCAGACCATGCAGAATCTATCGACTTTAGGATTAAGAGAACACAAGCCATTGGATAAATTTTCAGGCAACATGGGAATGACTTTGCCGGGAAAATATACAGAATTGCCGCGCTCATAGGCTTCTTTGTCTAATTCTGATTGAGGACTGACATAAAAACTGACATCAGCAATCGCAACAACTAATCGCCAGCCATTCTTCGCGCGTTTTTCGCAATATACCGCATCGTCGAAATCCATCGCATCTTCGCCATCAATAGTGACTAAGGGTAAATTTCTAATATCTTCGCGATCAGAATATTTTGCATTGGGTGTGAGCTCTTTAAATTTACGGGCTTCTTTTAAAACACTTTCAGGAAACTCGTAGGGTAAAGAGTGTGTGCGAACGGCAATATCAATTTCCATGCCCGGCGCGCGTTGATCACCTAAGATTTCTATAATTTTGCCGATGGGTTGTTTATAGATAGAAGGCTGTGACGTAATTTGAACAGTAACAATTTGGCCATTTTTTGCGCCATTTTCTTCGCCCGGTGGAACTAATATTTCTTGCGTAATGCGTTTATGATCCGGAATGACGAATAATAAACCCTGTTCTTTGACTAATTTTCCAACCAGCTGTGTAGTATTACACTCTAAGATTTGAACCAGGCCAGCCTCGAGTCTTCCTCTTTTGTCTATATTTGCAATGCGAACTAAAATTCTGTCGCCATCAAATACAGATCGCATATATTTAGCAGGAAGAAATAAATCATCACTGCCGTCATCGGGAACCACAAAGCCATAACCATCGCGATGGCCAATGACACGACCTGAAATTAAATTCATTTTACTGACTAAACCATACTCGCCACGACGGGTAGTGTGAAGTTGACCGTCACGTTCCATAGCGCCTAATCGGCGATTGAATGCCTCAACGCGTTCGGGATCGGAAAGATCAATGCCGAGGGCTTTTTGAAGTTCTTCAGCCTGTGCAGGTTTTCCCTTTTTTTTGAGCACGTCCATAATCAATTCCCGACTGGGAATAGGATTGGAGTAGCGCATTTTTTCGCGTTCAGCGAAGGGATCTGTTAATGGACGACGTTTTGCCACGGTGCCTCTCTTTAGTTACAATCGACGAGTCTAACATTTCTAAGGAGTTCATGCGATGAAATTTGGTGCTCGAAGCTTGGTTTTAGTGTGTATTACAGCTGTTTTGGCGGGATGTCATAACCAGTTCCAGAATACACAGTGGTTTCCGCCAGTGAAGAAGCCGGGTGTAAATTCGCCGGTGAATTGTGTTGAATTAAAGCGTCAGCGTTTATATAACCAGACGAATATGAATACAGAAACCAATGATACGACATTGGCACAGCGTCAGACGTTGGATGATTTGATTGCGAAGAATTGTCAGTAGATTTTCACCTCATCCGCCCTTCGGGCACCTTCTCCTGGTAACAGGAGAAGGGAAGGATTTTTTGTAAATAATTTTTATATTAGATTATTTATTCTTATTTTCTTTTCCCTCTCCTTTTCACAGGAGAGGGTCCCGAAGGGGGGTGAGGTATTAAAAAAGCTTACAACGTCATCGTCCCCTGCGAAACCGCAATCGCATTTGCTTTAATCATCACTCTATCTTGTTTAAGTTCACAGATTAAATTTCCGCCTCGTTGAGAGACTTGTTGGGCTTGTAGGCGATTTTTGTTCAATCGTCTTGCCCAATAGGGCATCAACATGCAGTGTGAAGAACCCGTCACCGGATCTTCTTGAATCAATCCACGGGTTATAAAATATCGCGAGACAAAGTCCGTTCTATCACCAGGGGCTGTTACCACTACTTTACGCAGTCCTAGCTCATCCAGCTTATATAAATTGGGTTTTAATTGACGAACCTGTTTTTCAGATTCCAATATAGCTAAGTGAAATTTGTCGTTTTTGAGAAATTGTCGAGGTTCAACACCCAGGCCTAGTTCTAATCCCTCAGGCATATCAGCAGGAAAAGCGGGGTGAGCAGGAAGATTAATCAAATAAGCCTCTTGTTGTTTGCGAACCGTAATCAGCCCACCCTTACTCTCAAAGGTAACCTCATCGAGCCACGGATAAATCCATCGCAACAATACATAAGCCGCCGCAAGACTTCCATGACCGCACAATGTTAATTCTTCGGTGGGGGAAAACCATCGAACTTCGTGCTTTTCGTCTTTGGAAATTATAAAGCTAGTCGCGGGAAGATGATTCTCTGCTGCAATGGATTGCATCAGTTCATCGGGCAGCCATTCACTCAATAGACATACGCCAGCAGGGTTGCCAGTGAAAATCTTATCGGTAAAGGTATCTATATGATAAATCGGGAGTTCCATCTCAATATGGTATCATCAAATTCTATGAAAAGCGTAGAGAAACACAATCATTTTGAAGTAATCATTATAGGTGGCGGCCATGCAGGAACAGAAGCCGCTCTTGCCTCTGCTCGCTCGGGTGCAAAAACCCTTTTGTTATCCCACAACATTGAAACCCTCGGCCAGATGTCCTGCAATCCTGCGATTGGTGGAATTGGTAAAAGCCATTTAGTGAAAGAAATCGATGCGCTCGGTGGAGTGATGGCCATTGCGACAGATAAAGCCGGCATACAATTTCGTGTATTAAATAATAGTAAAGGCGCAGCAGTGAGAGCCACACGTGCGCAAGCCGACAGAATTTTATACAAACAAAATATTAGATATAAACTCGAAAATCAAAATAATTTAACTATTTTCCAACAGGCTGTTGATGATTTAATTTTAGAGAATAATCAGATCGCGGGTGTGATTACCCAGATGGGATTAAAATTTTATGCGCGCGCAGTGGTACTAACCGCCGGAACTTTTCTCGCAGGCAAAATTCATATCGGCTTAAATAATTTCCAAGCCGGTCGTGCGGGTGATCCGCCTGCTTTAACACTTGCTCAAAAATTACGTGAATTAAATTTAAGAGTGGGAAGATTAAAGACGGGAACTCCACCAAGAATAGACGGCAGGACGATAGATTATTCTCAATTAGCACCACAATACGGCGACACACCTATTCCCGTATTTTCCTATTTAGGTAAACCAGAAGATCATCCTGCCCAGACTTGTTGTTATATTACTCATACTAATAGTAATACCCACGAAATTATTCAGGCGGGTTTGGGAAACTCACCATTATATACAGGTGTAATAGAGGGCGTGGGTCCGAGATATTGTCCGTCTATTGAAGACAAAATAGTTAGATTTGCGGATAAAAATTCTCACCAGATTTTTCTTGAGCCTGAAGGATTGGATACACATGAAGTATATCCCAATGGAATATCTACCAGCTTGCCATATGAAGTCCAGTTTGATCTGGTGAGATCTATAAAGGGTTTAGAATCAGCTCATATTATTCGACCTGGCTATGCTATTGAGTACGACTTTTTTGATCCGAGAGATTTAAAACCATCGTTGGAAACTAAAGCTATATCAGGCTTATTTTTTGCGGGACAGATAAATGGCACGACGGGTTATGAAGAAGCGGCGGCGCAAGGATTAATTGCTGGCTTAAACGCCGCGAGATTTACGCGCGATCAAGAATCGTGGACCCCACGCAGAGATCAGGCTTATATGGGTGTTTTAGTAGACGACTTAATTACGCGCGGTGCGCCTGAGCCTTACAGAATGTTTACGTCGCGTGCTGAATATAGATTAATGCTGCGTGAAGATAATGCTGATCTGAGATTAACAGAAATAGGCCGAGAATTAGGTCTAGTAGATGACTTTCGTTGGGAAAGTTTTAGTATTAAAAGAGAATTAATCGAGCGGGGCCAGGCAGATAAAAATTTTGAAGTCTCGGGTGTGATTAAAGAGCAGATTGAAATACAGAAAAAATATGCGGGTTATATTACGCGTCAGCAAGTAGAAATCGAACGCGATAAAAAACAAGAAAACAGAAAAATTCCCCAAGAGATTAATTATGATTTAGTCCCCAGTTTATCCAACGAAGTAAGATTTATCTTGAAGAAATCTCGCCCTGAGACGATTGGCTTGGCATCGAGATTACCGGGGATGACACCCTCAGCGGTATCTTTGCTGTTGATTTACTTGAAAAAAGAAGCGGCCTTAATAAAACCTTAAGGTTTGGACAGTATAATGTTCCCAATGTTCCCGATTGAACTGTCCTAATTTTAGTATCTGGAGATAAACTTTTGGAAGAGGTAGCACTCCCCCATAATTGCAACAATGCAGGAATTACGCTCAAGATCAGCAGAGATTCTTATCGCGTAGATTTTAACGCCCCCCCGATACATCAAGACGAAACAGGATGTTTTTATAACGCACTACGTAATGGAGAAACTCCGTGTGTTATTAAACGTTTTTTTAGACCTCCTCCTAAAAACTATGAATTTAAAGGGGAATTAAGGAGAGTGGGTAAAACGTTTTATCGTTTTTATGAATCTCTTGAAATCGCACAAACAAAATTTAATCCAGATCTTAAAGATGCAAAAGCACAAGGTTATAAAGTTCTCAGCGCTAACAGTAAGAATCGTTATGTTTTTCGTCCCGGTGATCACAACGAAGGCAAAGGTGGTTTTGGTGAAGTTCGCATAGGATATTGCGTTGGACGTACGGGTGAGCTGGGCAAAAAAATGGTGGTTAAGACGCTTGCAGAAAAAGGGAAGCCGGCATTGCGGTCTGCGGATATAGAAGCCCGTAGTCTAAGACGTAATGGTTTTAGTGCGGAACGTATTGAAGATAAAGATGATAAAACAATTTATATTGTGATGGATTTCGCTGCAGGAGAGCAGCTTAGCATCAGAAAATTTTTAAAAGATGTTGATTATTCATTTGTTGAGGTCATTAAAGCGGTATGCCAATTGTGCCAAAGACTTGCTCACTCTCATGGAAAAGATAGAGTTCACTCAGATATTAAGCCTCAAAATATTCATATTGAAGTAGAAAATAAAAAACTTAAAAGTGCGAATATTGTTGATTTTGGTTGTGCCATTCCAATGGAGAACGGTTCAACAAGTCTTGCTCAAGCGAAAGGCGCAACGAGAATTTTTGCAGCACCTGAAATAAAAGAGAGACAGGAAGTAGGGTTCGCGAGTGATATCTATTCGATGGGGCTTATATTTCGAATGATGTTTTTTAACGGCCTTCTTTGGAGCAATGTTCCGACACTGTTTAGATCTGCGATTACGTCTTTGCTGGATAGGATGGTTGATCCTGATTATGGCAAGCGTCCTACTGTTGAACAAGTTTCAAAATTTTTTATGGTCCTTCATCGCTATGGCCAACAATCACGTGCTGCGCGAGCCGAGGATTTTGAGACATTAGAATGTTTAGCTAATCCTGAAGAATTTCTGAAACGAAAAAGATTGCCTATACTTCTTGAAAATCAATTGGAATTGTTTGTTTATGCGTCTGAACATAATGGGCATGACAAAAAATTATGTGAATTAGCCAATGCTGTGTTGAGTGATGGCGGAGATGAACAAAAGAAAAGAGTTAGTAGTAGGTTAATGCAATTGAAAAAAAGCCATGATATGGGCGATAAATTAAAGGCTTTTCTATTTCTTTCTAATAATTATGTAGGAGATAATAATATAGCGTCGTGGGGAAAACTTGCGAGAGAGATTGCACTCAGAATTGATGCCTGTACGGTAGAGCAAGTACAGGTTTTTTTCCATAATCTCGATAAGCATCCAGAAGAAAAAAATAGGAAGAGAGATGTTGCGGTTAACAAATTATGCATGAGTAATAATGCTGAAAATAAACTGGCGGCTTTTATTTATCTCTCTAAAACTAAACATCATGATGGTGCCTCTTATTCAGAAAAATGGCTCAAACTTGCAAATGAGATTTCTGCTCAGGTTAATGATTTTGAGGAAGAAGATCAGGGGAAAAAATTACTGATTTTCTTGCGTAAATTCAATAAACATAAAAAGCATATTTCCAAAGATAATGATGCAGCTGTAACTCAAGTAAAAACCTTAGTATCGAAGGCGTTGGTTGATGAAGTCACAAAAGTAGCGCCGACCACATGCGCTGAGACATTCGCACAGTGGAAAATGACTCATGCAATCAATGGAAGTTTTACTTTTTTCAACGATTGGCGCTCTAAACGTATTCTCAAAGATGCAACGAAAACCCAGAAAGATGAACATGTTGTGGATATTGTGAAGCGAATCAAGGTTGCGAGAGCAGCGTAGAAAAATTTAATATTTTCTATGATGTAGCGGTTTATGTTTTTCTCAGAGAAACTCCACCATCTTTGACTTTTTGTTCGCGATTTTCTTGGGAATGTGATTGTACTCGGTTAAAGCAAATTAATGTATGGCCATCTACGTCTGCGACACATTCACCGACGATGCAAATATCAGAGCCCACAATTTTAATTTTATATGTCTCTTGATCCTTTATTTTGAAGAATTTAATTCCCGTTTGTCCTTTAGGACCCACAATTTGTCCTCGTCTGAGTACATCAAGAAAACGAGGATCTGCATCGCTGCAATTGATATAACCAAAAAATAGCCCAAATTTATAATGCTCACCTTCGAGCGCAATAATTTTTTGATGTGCACCCCTGGATTCTTTATAGGTACCGTGCTTACCGAAATTTATGATCAACTCAGGGCGTTTTTGAACAGCCGCCGCATTTTTAACGACAGGGTTAACATCAGGTGGTGGTGATGCTGGTTTTTTGGATCGGATCCTGGGCTCAAATCCAATTTTTCCTATTGTTTCAACAGCAGGAAAAAAGCCATGTGGATTTGAACTGCTGTAATAGGAGTTCTCTGCATCAGAATGTGTTGAGGGTTTTTGATTAGCTTTGTATTGCTCAGTTTTTGCTTTTAATCGAATCGTAGAGATTAAGGCTTTTTCAAGGGATTTGCATCGAATAGAGGGGATATTTTTAAGTGTAATAGTATTGTCATTATTATTAAGCGCATAAGGTATATCCTGTTTTTTAAGCGCACGGATAAAATATTCTTGATCGGCTATATCTGTTGGTGTAATACAAAATTTATCATGAACAAAGGGCAGTGAGCGTTCTTGTGTTTTTTTTATGGTTTCACATAAGTTGTCACTGTGCGTTGACCAAAGACTCTGATAAGAGAGAATAAATAATTTTAATTCTGACGCTGTTTTTTCATCGCCTAAATCATACTCTTGAATTTTAGTAATAATATCTTTGCAAAAAAGAAATACCTCAAAATAGTCATCGCTGTTTGTATATGCAAGCAGTAAGCGTTTTCCTAGATTTGCCACTTCATAGAGGTTTCTATCAGGATTGATTGTTGTTGGGCTGTTAATATAAAAAAAGTATTCGCACAATGTTTGATAGTATTCAAACGCTTTATCGTTCTCTTCTTTGGCGAGATAAAAATCAGCGCGCATCCCAAAGGGAATCATAACTTTTTTGTAATTACTCACGAGCTCGGTTGAGATATCTCTCATCGATTCAAAATAATATTGAGACCTTTCTTCCCATTGATCCCAGTTTTTGGTATCACGGTAATATTTTAATAATAACTCTAATGCAAAAAGTCGACAGCGACGACCATTGTCTCGAAGTTCCTTCACACCAAATGCTTCGAGTTTTTCTGTAAAAAGAAGATATAATTTTAATGTGTTTTCAAAAGCTTCATTAGGATTAAATTCACTCGTTGTTATATCCTTCAAGAAATTATGTAATAATTCGACATAAGCGGAGGCTAGTTTCTGATTGATTTTTGTGGAAAGTGTTGTTTTTGCTCTTTCTGTTGTGTCAGGGGCATCATAAAAATCGATAAGTGCTCTTATATCGGGAACAGTGCTTTCTAAAGTAGCGATCAGACCAGAGTGGTTTTGCATCAATTGGAGTGTGACTTTGACAACTGATTTTGTGATATCAGCGCCAATGTGTGCCAGATTTATTTTTAACGTGATACCAGGAGGGTGAGAGGCTAAGTCATTCAGCTGTGTTGCAATTGAATTCACCGTGAACAGACCAAAAATGGCAGTGAATTTGTAATATTTTGCTGTGTTTTCTTTTAGGTTAGGATATTTTTCAATAAGAGTGTTGTAATAGGTTGTAATTATTTTTCTGCCTTCTTCTGGATTGTGCTCATAGGTTTTACAATAACCTAACATCATTGTGGCGGCTTCTTGAAGTATCTCACGTGTTGTTTTTGCTTCTGCTTCTTTTTCTTCCTCGTATAGTTCAAAGCCCATGATGGATGAACAATGGTCTGTCAGTGTGCTTAAAAAACTTGCTGCAAAATGAATGCGTGTGTTTGTATCTCTGAGTATTGCAGAAACGTTAGCTAAATGATCTGCCGCAGGCGTAGGATTTTTTCGGGTGCTTAGTGCGCGTCGACAGATAGTCCGATTGTTGGACGTAAGGGTTTTTAATTTGTATTTCAGGTTGAGTGTAATTTGAGGATCTGAATCTGAGATTTCTATATTAGCAAGATATTCTAAGAGCGTAGGAAGATAATTTGGGCCTTCGCATTGTAAATAGAGTATTCCCTCTTCAAGCTGAGGAAGCCACATGGGGATGCATTCGAGCAGTGCTTTATCGATTAATGCTATGGCCTGTTTTTCTTTGCCTTCACGACAATGAACAATGAAGTTCCATTTTCCTTCAAGCGGTGCTTCGATGGCAAAGATATTTTGGGATAAAGCATGGTTGTTAATAATATAGGCGATCAATTGACGCGCCGTGTAAATTTTACTCAAAGTGGGGAGTTGTAGAGATGGCGTCGCATTAACGCGCGCACGACGAATATTATATTTTTTGCTAAAACCACGGTAGTCCTCGGAGACTGTTTTTGTGGTTGTTTTTTTGAGCAGTGCTTTTAGTATTTCTGCATATTTTGCTAATTCTTTCATTGGGTCGCGCCACTTGATATTAATAGAATAGGCTGAGTTTACACCCTAAACCTTAAGGTTTTCTTAAGGAATGAGAGGATTTCCTCAAATATGACGTGAATGACGGGCTATTTCACTGGGTGGAGTGGTGGTGGGTGCTTTTCGTGCGCCCCACAACGAAAATTTCTCGAGATTTCTTTGCGTAAATTTAACCCCCAGTGGGGTCGAGTTATCATGGGCCAATTGCCAGAATAACCGGCTTATTAAAGATACGTTCAAAAGATCAGCGTGAGATAAAAATTTAATCATAATCAAAATTACATCGCGAGGGACCCTTTCGAAAGCTGAGTCTTTTAAGCTTTCTTTTAAAGAGATATTAGCGTGCGTTGCTCCTCGGCAAAAGATATTGAACATAAGTGCGTCGCGGAATAAGTCAGCTCTATTAATATCATAACGATCAAGGGAAAGACGAAGCGGTGTTTTTCCAAAAGGATCTTTTACGGTAACATCAAATCCGTGAGCGATAAGAAATTCAGTCAGACTGAAGTCCTCGCTCAATTCCTCTCCCACTTCTTCCGCACCGACAAAATGAAAGGGAGAGCTTCCTTTTTTCACTATTTTATCAAACCATGAAAGTGCTGCTGGGAATTGTCCTTGCTCAAAGCACAGTCTACCCAAGATATAATAGGCGCGAAGATTTCCCTGTTTTGCAGCAAGCATTAGCCAATGCAGCATGGACCAGTCATTTTTTTGATTTAATAGGAGTCCAACAAAGCATTGCGCATCACTGTTCCCTTGGCGCGCAGACCGCATAAAATATTTATACGCTTTCTTGGGATTTTGTTTTATGCATTTTCCGAGGAAGTACCATAATCCAATTTGATATTGCACATCAGGGTCTTCGAGATTTGCGCTTCTTTGAAACCGGAGAGCGGCTCTGTTAAACGTAAAATCTTCTCGTCGATGGGTATTATTCGCCACCAGTTGAAATAAGTTAGCGGCTACTTGATAATTTTTTTCAACACCTCGACCGTAGAAGCGTAATTTTGCCATGTAATACAGTCCAAAAAGATCGCCTTGCATCGCTGCTTTTTCAAAACACGAGAATGCAAGCTGATCTTGTTCTTCATTGTTTTCTTCACAGGCAATTAATCCACGGCAATTGAGGACATCAATATCGGTCTGGTCGGCTTTTTCCTCAAGCCAATGGAGTGCATCTGGATGGAGTTGCAGTGCGGCGGCAATAAAGAATTTTTGAGCTTTTTTGGGATCTTTTTCAATTTCGCCCAGACGAAATAGCGCATTTGCATTATTCTGTGCAGCAGCTTTTTCTAGCCAATAAATCCCCGCGCGGAAATTTTGTTCTATTTTTGAATCAGGGCTCAGACACAATTCTGCCAACTCATATTGTGCTTCAGCGTCTCCAGCTTCTGCGGATTCTTCTAATTCGAAAATGTTAAGTTCATGCATAGTTACAACCCAATCTTAATTTTAAAGTTATAAAATAGCTTTAATCCATTTTCCGAGGGTTTCAACTTCGTCCGAACAAACAGTGTGCGTGATAGGGTAGGAGTGGAATGTAACAGAATGATTCGTTTTTTCAAGCGCTTCTTTAGAAAGTATTGCCCATTCGTGCGGCAATATGGGGTCACGGGATCCATGGGCCAGAAAAATAGGCGTATGTTGATTCTCAGGATGTTTCTCAGCCAATAAATGGTCTTTAAAGGGCAGGTAGGTCGATAAGCCAATAATACCGCCTAAAGGTTGTGTGTATCTTAAGCCTGCATATAAAGCCACTGCGCCGCCTTGAGAAAATCCACCTAAAAATATTTTATTCGCAGGAATACCCAGTTTAATTTGATGCTTAATCATTTCATCCACTTTGTGGGAAATTTCATCCAGTCCTAAACGATCTTCGCGCGACTTCATGTCCAATCCAAAAATGTCATACCACGCGCGCATAATATAGCCATTATTGAGGGTTACGGGACGTTCTGGAGCGTGGGGAAAAACAAACCGTATGGGAAGTTGCGTGATGCGTAATAATTCATGACCGACGGGTGCAAAATCATTTCCGTCTGCGCCTAATCCGTGAAACCATAATACAGCGTATTTTGCAGGTTCAGTGGGTTCTATAAATACATTGTCTAACATGATGCTCCTAAGATAATTTCTTTTTCTCGCCAGTGTTGTAATAGCGCAAGGCCATTTTTTATAACGAGAATTGGGTTGGGAGGGTTGGTTTCTAAAATTAATAATTCTAAAACAGCCTGGCCTGAAAGCGTTTTATTATTTTTAAGCAATTCAAAGAATTTTGCGCTAAATATATTTACGGCAAGATAACTTACTTGATGATTACGGTTACGCCAAATTATATGATGGTTTTCGTTATTTTTCGTAAAAGTCTCATAGTGAACTAAATAAGCCAAGGGTGATATTAGGGGAATATGGTCAATAATATTGGCTGTAATAGTATAATTAATAGTATTTAAATCTATGCTATCTAGCTCTAGTATAATTTCTACCCAATCATAATGGGCGAGTTCGAAATTATTTTTATCACCCTGTAGATGCAAAAACTCCACAAATTCATCGGGAATTTCATGCAAAATAGGTGTTTTTAAAGGGTGAGTGTTAAAGAAATTACGGACTAATTTTTGCCACTGTATTAAATCTAGTTTTTTATATTTGTTATATAACAAGGGAAATGCGTTCTGGAGTGTGCTAGATAACGTCTCGGGAGTGTCTGAATTTCGTAAAGTTTGAGTATATTTTTCTTGTAATGCTCTCATAGTACTACAGCTTGTTGTATTGATTGTAGTTGAGTGATTTCGTTGAGAAGCTCAGAAAGCACGGGAATATTATTATCGCGTTCGAGTAAAGTAGGCTTCACTCCAAATTGTCCATACGCTGTTTTTAATAAATCCCAGACGGGTTGGATCACGGGTTCACCGTGTGTATCGATAATAGTTTTACCCGTATTCTCATGGCCCGCGATGTGAATATACGCTATTTTTTCGGGATTTATTTTAGACAAAAATAGGTTGGGGTCATAATTATGATTAAGGCTGTTTACATAAATATTATTAATATCTAATAATAAATTGCAATTAGCGGTATCCAAAACGGCGTTTATAAATTCGAGCTCTGATAAATCGTGAGCAAGCGTTGTGTAGTAAGAGATGTTTTCAACAGCAATATGTCTTTCGAGAATATCTTGAGCGTGTCTAATACGGTTTGAAATATACTGGACGGCTTCTTCTGTAAACGGCATGGGATGCAGATCAAATAACATGCCGTGCTCGTCACTGCAAAAACTCAAATGTTCGCTGTAGGTATTTATCTGATAAAGATCTAGAAATACTTTAAGTTCTTTTAGAAAATCTTCATCAAGTGGCGCAGGACTCCCCAAAGAAAGCGAAAGACCGTGGCAGAAAAAGGGATAGTGTTGTGTGAGAAATTGAAAGGCTTCCTTTCGGTAGCCTCCCACCCGCATCCAGTTTTCCGGGGCGATTTCTAAGAAATCGATGGAAGCAGGAAGTGGGTGGGTTTGAAAATCATCTAAATTTTCGCGGCGTAACCCAAGTCCGGTATTAAGAACCCTGTGTGTCTGTGCTGTCATCATTTGAGTTATTTTGTGAATTGTCGCTGTCGGTGTCATCGTTGTTGGGATTTTTCTTTGCACAACTTGAATCAGAAACTTTTCTTTTGAGTGTGCCAGAGGTTGAGCTGGGTTGATCTTGGTTGTTTAAATTTTGGTCTTGTTGGTCATTTGATTGATCAGAAGAACCAATCACAACATTTCCATTTGAAGAATCAGAATTGAAAGAGTTTGATTGTGTATTTGCGAATGTGAGGCCTGACGCGGTGATAGCAAGTCCTGCGCTGAGTACTAACAAGGTTTGTTTCTTCATGAAAAAAGCTCCCTAAGTTGAGTAAAGATAAAAAATACAAATAAAAGAATTGAAATCCTAACAGAAAGTGGTATTTTTAGGTACCCCTGGAGAAAACAAATGTCCAATTTTTTTTGCCGAGTCATTCCTCTTGTTGTTGTAGTACTGTTGGTGGGATGTGGTCAATCGGGCCCGCTTTATATGCCTTCGTCTAAAGAAGCTCCTCATGTGGCCAAATAATATTGATTTTGATGACATTGCTAAACAATACGGCACGCCATGTTATGTGTATAACAAAAATAGCATAGTGCAAAACTGGAATGCGTTCTCAAGGACTTTTAGTAATATTCCTCATCAGATTTGTTATGCGGTTAAAGCCAATAGCAATCTTGCTGTATTACACATATTGGCAAAATTAGGTTCGGGTTTTGATATTGTTTCTGGCGGCGAATTAGCCCGTGTTCTAAAAGCCGGTGGTGATCCCCATAAAGTCGTCTTCTCGGGTGTCGGTAAGCAAGATCACGAAATCTTAAGCGCTCTCGAAGCTGATATTAATTGTTTCAATATAGAATCTGTTTTTGAGCTTGATCAAATTAATCGCTTAGCTCAATCCGTCAATAAAACAGCGCCTATTTCATTGCGTATAAATCCTGATATTCCCATTCAATCGCATCGTTATATAGCAACGGGTTTAAAAGAAAATAAATTCGGCATCCCTATCGAAGAAGCTGTGACTTTATACCAGTATGCAAAAACATTACCGAATTTAACTATTTTGGGTATCGCGTGCCATTTGGGTTCACAAATCCAAGATTTTGAGCCGTATCTTATAGCGCTACATAAATTATTAAATCTCATCGACCAATTGGCCAAAGAAAATATTATGATTTCTCAATGTGATATTGGTGGCGGATACAGTGTGCGGTATCAAGCGGAAGAAAATTTTGATATTGGCCACTTCGGCGAAAAAATTATGGCAGAGTTCAAAAACCGTAATTTAAAATTATTAGTCGAGCCGGGTCGGGCCATTGTTGCACAAAGTGGTGTGTTATTAACCAGAGTGATTTCAACTAAAACTCAATCGGGCAAACATTTTGCGATTGTGGACGGCGCAATGAATGATTTAATTCGGCCGGCGTTATATGAAGCCTATCATGAAATAATCCCCTGTCATCCCAGAGATGGTGTGGCAGTATCCTATGATGTAGTAGGTCCTGTATGTGAAACGGGTGATTTCTTAGGCCATAATAGAAAATTGTGTCTTGAAGCAAATGATTTATTATTAGTATTAAACACGGGTGCGTATGGATTTGTCATGAGCTCGAATTATAATTCCAGGCCGCGTTGTGCAGAGATCATGGTTGATGGTAATAAAAATTATTTAATTCGCTCGCGTGAAACTTTAGAAAGCTTATGGGAAAACGAGATATGTCTGCCAGAATAACATTTACGAAGATGCATGGTTTAGGAAATGATTTTGTTGTGATTAATAATATTGACCAGAATATCGATTTTACTCCCCAGCTGATTACAACCTTATCAGACAGACATCGAGGTGTGGGGTGTGATCAAGTTTTAGTTCTGGAAAAATCTTCTGAAGCTAATATTGATTTTAATTACCGTATTTTTAATTCTGATGGTACAGAAGTGGGGCAGTGTGGAAATGGCGCGCGATGTTTAGCGAAATTTATTCATGACAATAAATTAAGTGATAAAAAGAAACTCGTTGTTAAAACGACGACCAGTATATTAATTTTAACATTACAGCCTGACGGCGATGTGTCCGTAAATATGGGAATTCCCAAAGATTTTCGGCCTATACAAACCTTGGCTTATTCTGGATTACAGTTGTCATTGGGTAATCCCCATGCGGTTTTTAAAGTCGACAATATTAAAGACTCGGGATTGAATAATTTAGGTTTAGACAGCGTTAATATTGGCTTTATGAAAGTGATAGATAAATCTC
>Ga0206884_1005_pt1 | contig 78595 bp, 89 predicted proteins | sample Alteio_BWOrgCont_FD_152914 | JGI IMG/M metagenome (GOLD analysis project Ga0206884, IMG submission 152914) | Enriched cells from forest soil in Barre Woods Harvard Forest LTER site, Petersham, Massachusetts, United States -... | ecosystem: Environmental > Terrestrial > Soil > Temperate forest > O...
TTTCTTGAATCGCCGCTAGCCTTCTTTGTATTGTTTGCTCCTGCGCCGTTCGATAGGCAATCATTACTTGTGCATCTGTATTTAGTTTATCGTGTAAAACTTTTTCCAATTTTTGTTCTTCAGTCGTCACACACAGCTCCTTCATCATCCTCGATTTTTTGGAGTCTATCACAAAAAATTACAGACTTGATACGCCTATTACTCTATGGCAAACTGCGCGCACTAATACGGAGATTACTGGAACACACGGTTGTGATAAATTTTAATGAGATACACCGGATAGTACTATGCAAACTAAACGTCTATACAAAGTACCCAAGAAAGCAAAGTTGGAGAATAATAAAAAAAGAAGAGAAAAAACAGAACTCGAACAGAACACGATTCTTGAAACTAAGCCCACTCCTGCCGTCGCGCCAAATTTAACGCAAGATAAATTAATTCATACTATTAGAGCAAAATTTAATTCGCTTTCTGACAGAAGCGAAAAAGCGCTTGAAGATGCGTTAGATGCACACTCCCACATTGCCCAAATCGCAAATCCTGTATTACGCGAATCGTGTCATGAACTTATCAATGCAGAAACACACCGCGAAATTCAAGCAGCCCTGCCTAAAGTCAGTGAATTAAAAAAAACTATCCCCACAGAAGAAATAAAATTAATCCGTGTGATTGAAGATTATGAAGCATTACTGAGAGAGATGATTTCAGAAAAACCAAAAAATACAGCTATAGATGCAGATGCACATACATTTACAACAACGCCCTCCATTAAACTAACGATGGGTGGTTGATATACTAATTATACGGACATAGTTTTACCACACGGTTGTGATAATTTTTAATGACAAACAATCTGGGGAAACTTTGTGAACGAAATAATATACAAACACCAATTGAGAGAAATACACGGAGACCAAGAGGAAGACGTCAGTACTATAGATGATGAAGGGCAGAACTTACGGCTAGCATATGCAGAAGAGCTAGCCCAACAAAGTGACATAGAATATGCATATTTTATGGATTATTGCGCGTGGGAAGGCTCTGGAAAATATCAAGCAGAAGATCGTGCACGTGCAGAGCTAGACTATCTAGAAAATTTAGCCAATGATCAGAATCAACCTGAATATGGCCCACCTGAAGTAAGAACTCAACCCAGCACCCCAAAACAACAACGAGGATATAATATGCAAGATGAAGACTTCGAAATAAAACCAACCCAGGAAAAAAAGGGAAAGAGAAAAAAATCTGAAACTGTAACTCCGAGAACTATCAATCCAGGCAATATACGTAGAAAAGCTGCGCTTCAAAAAAGACCGGTGAAAGGGAAATTCAGGGAAGGTTATTACCCAGAAATACACCGCCATGCCGTTGATGAAAGCGACTCTCATGATGGCGCAGTTTCACCGAGAGCAAAAAAAGATTTAAAGCGTGCGTTCACTGATGCTCAAAAACCAACTCCAAGCGATTCACCTGCAAAAATGCAAAGAGCGCTCAGAGAAAATCCAGCAGTAACTCCCGTAAAAAGTAACAATAACGCGGAAGCTGTATCTTTAACACCCACTTCACCTTGGACTGCAGCAGGATCGCCAGGAAATTTGGACGCGTATCTCGGTTATGGTGCATTGCATCAGGCATCACCACCAAGATTAAATTTAAATTTGCGCTTCGATTCCCCTGTTCGCGCACAAGCACCCGTGCAGCGCGATGCATACGATATCGCAAATGAAACACTGTTGAATTTTATTCAGCAAGCATTGGAAAATGAAAATATTGATACGACTGAAATGCTACGTGTTGTGACTGAGGCAAAAACATCGGTCAGTAACGCATTGAAAGCTCTACCAAAAAGTAGTGCTCAATTAGCAGAAGTTTATCAAGAGTTTCTAGGCAAGCTTAATCCGTTTATCGGGTTGATTAACGAACGTCAAAGACAGGCAGAGCCGTTAAATTCACAGGATCTTGTCTCTTTCTTGATGACGTTAAGTGCACTAAGACAAACGGTAAAAGCGGGTCTTTAATTTTTAGTCTATTAATAAACACCAGGGGGAATTTTTCCTCCTGGCGTTTATTGTCCTAGTTCTGTACCTCTATTTTCTGCAGCCGCTATTTCGTCGCGAACTCTCTGAACTTTTTGCTTATGTGCAATTAAGAATTCTCGCGCTAACTCAAGGTGGGGTTTAAAAAATTTAAAGTCATCTCTTGCCCGTTTTTTCTTTGCTTCTTCAGCTGTTGCTTTATCTTTTTCAATTAATGCTTGCTGGAATTTTTCTAGCGCTTCATCTTCCGACGACATACAATTTCCTTAATTTTTTAAAGCTTCGTATGTAACAACTGCATCGCTTTTTCGTTTTGACCCAGGAATAAATACTCTAATACACCACAAGATTGATCTATGGTTTCTGTAATAATTTTTTTATCTTCTTTGGAAGGCTTTTGTAAAACATAATCTAACACGCCATCTTTATGACCCGGATGTGCAATGCCAATTCTAAGCCTATAAAAATCATGCGTGTGCATATGGGCAATAATATCCCTCAAACCATTATGGCCTCCATGACCACCTGCGAATTTTAACCGCGTATCACCAACAGGAAGATCCAATTCGTCATGGGCTATTAATATACTTTCAGGGGAAATTTTATAAAAATCAGATATTAATTTCACAGCTTGGCCACTGTGATTCATAAAAGTTTCGGGAATAATAATATGGATTTTTTCGTCTTGGAATAAAAAATTAGCATAAAAGCTTTTGAATTTAGCTTCGCGTCTAAAAGAAATTTGATTGAGATGGGCGACTTTTTCTGCAAACCACGCGCCAGCATTGTGACGCGTGTTCGCATATTCTTCTCCTGGATTACCCAAGCCAACTATTAAACGTATCGGCGAGGATAATGCAGGCATAGCAATTACTTCTTGTCCGAATGATCTTTTGAATGATCTTTCGCAGGTGCCGCTTTTTCAGCTGCAGGCGCTGCCGCTTTTGGCGCACCTTCAGCACTACCTTCTGCAGGAGCAGCCGCTTCACCTTCAGCAGGTGCTGCGCCTTCTTCACCTTCTACAGCAGCAACAACCGGCTCTTCTTCAACTTCGATACGAGGAATATGAAGTTTAACCACAAGCGCATCATGCTCTTCTTTTTCGCCACCGTGCGCAAATGCCATTAATTCAACATCTTTTGGAAGCTTTAATTCTGACAACGAAATAGTATCGTCAATATTAAATCCACTGACATCAATCTCAACTGACTCGGGTAAGTTACCTGGCAAACAACGTACTTCAACGCTGTTCATCAAATGCATAAATACACCGCCATCTTTAATTCCTGGCGCTTCTTGCTCGCCTTTAAAGTGAACAGGAACGTGCATAATAATTTTTTCTTTCGGATTAATTCGCAAGAAATCAATATGCACAATTTTTGGCTTGTACGGATGTCGTTGAATTGCTTTTAATACCGCCTGTTGTTTTTCGCCCTTAATATGCAGCGTCAAAATGTGGGAATATATTCCGTCATTTTCAAGTGCTTTAGACATTTCGAAATGATTAAGTGAAATATTCTCAGCCGGTTTTTCAGCGCCGTATATAATTGCAGGGATTCGGTTCTCACGACGCAGGTGGCGGCTCGCTCCTCTCCCTGCTTCTTCGCGGACTTCCGCATTTAATTCATATAAATTAGCCATGGTATTCTCCAAGTTAAACAGTAAAAAAAACCTACTCCCGCGACCAGGAGTGGGCTATACAAGTGTGAAAGGCGGCCATTCTAACATGGCCTTACGCGTTAGTCAGCGACTCTTACCGCCAAAACATCACAGGAAGCATGATGAAGGATGCCATTTGCGGTAGACCCTAACAGCAGCTGGAGCCCATGACGTCCATGACTCCCCACCACAATCAGGTCGGCTTTCGATTCTTTGGCTTTATTTAAGACAACTACGCGAGGCGCACCAAGTTCGAGAGACTGGTGCGTAGTCGGAATATTGAATTTTTGACCCAGTTTCGCCATCTCTTTTTTGGCTTCGTCCATCAGTTGGGACTCAACATCTAATACAGCGGAATATGCTTCAGCGACCCCATACGCATTGATATGCTCTACCGCGTGAACCAGGCTGACAGATGCCCCATTCGCTTTAGCAATTTCAATGGCGCGCTCGATAATGTCTCGATCTGAATTGGGATGTAAATCAACAGCGACGAGTACGTGTTTGTATAATGTCATGATAAAACTCCTTCTCCTTTAAAGTAGCCTTGATAAGTCATTCATTAACGCTTGAATCATCAAGACTGTTAATAGAATAATCCCTAACCTGAATAATAACATTTGTAATGCACTTGATAAGGGCTTTCCTCGAAATAATTCTATAATAAGATATAAAAAATTAGCGCCGTCTAAACCAGGGATAGGCAAAAGATTAATAAACGCCAGGCCAACGCTCACAAAGCCCAAAAAAGCGGCATAGACAACAACCCCTTGTTTAGCCACAAAAAAAGCACTGGATAATAACCCCACCGGTCCGACGAGCGATCGTAACGAAATATTTCCTGTCAGGATTTTTTCTACCACAACGCCATTCACATAAAGATAAAGCCAAACTTCATGAAGCGATTCGGGAATAGCTTGCCATGCTGAAAATTTTCTTAAGATTAATTCACTTTTATTATTTTCTTTAGGGATAATTCCCAGGTTTAATAATAAATTAGGCTTGAGTGAATCTAATTTAAAATGATCTAATTTAATTTTAAAAATACCCTGCGTAGTTTGGATATGAAGAACATCGCTTTTTCCCACATGCGGCAATACGCGAAATATCACCGAAGTCCACGTAGCGGTTACGTGATCATCAACAGATAAAATTTTGCTATTAACCGCAATGCCTGAATGTGCGGCAACAGAATTCGGCAAAATTTTTCCAACAATAGGTGCGGGTTGTAATATGCCTACACTAAAAACAAACCAATAGGCTAAAAAAGCTAATATTAAATTAAATAACGGGCCCCCTAAAATAATACAGGCGCGTTTATATATAGCCGCCGACTCAAAAGAATAATCTGCTTTAAATTTAACAAAGCCGCCTAACGGAGAAATAACAAACCGCTCAACAGGAATAGAAAATAGCTTAGCTATCCAATAATGACCACATTCATGAATGCCGATGAGAAGTAGCAAAGTAACACAAAGAATAAAACTAATAAAAATTATTGAAAGCATTTATCTTTGAGCATTTGCGTAAATTCGTCTTCGCTGTAGGTATAATGCCAAGAATCCAGATAGACTTCTTTAGGAATCATCAATACTTTTACGGCTGTTTCAGCAACGATGGTAGAGTTACGCGTATCGCTACGAATCACGCCGACATTTCCTAAAGGAACATATTGATGCGCATGAAACGGCTCATAGCCTCCCAACGGATATCCAACCAACCCTTCCGCTAAAGGAACATACACAAAACTTCCTAATGTTCCTGCTTGAATTAACATTTCACGTGACTAAACGCTTTTTGTGGCTGCATCGCCGAAATTTTATGCCCTGACTGAGAAATTTTCTCAAGCATTTCTTTTTGCGTTTTTAAATCCCAATTTAATTCATCGGCGACTAAATAACGATTACGTTCTGCTTCAGACGCATTTTGCAATGACGGCACAATTCGAATGGTTTCTTTTAATAATGGATTTAAAATAATTAATTGATCTTTTACGCGTTGCGCAAAAGATTCATTGTCATCTGAATTTTCTAATAAAATAAAGACGGGCTTCCATTTTTTACTGTAATCACCGCTCGCATTGTCTTCTCCAGACGGAGGACGCGCATAACTACCAATAACATCTCCCTGCACTTCATTGATTGCAAGCGCCGCATTGAAGACGGCACGATCCATCGCTTTATTGTCATCAAAATAACCGCGATAAAAAGAAATACGCAAATCACCGGCATGCGTGAATTCTGTGCCCGACAGATTGGCTTCACCTGCCAATAACGTATCGTTACTTTCCATTAATAATAATTTTTCGCCCATATTAATAGCATAAATTGCATTGGCGCTGCGATGATCTAAAAAGATTTGAAAACCACCCGTCGCGCGTAATCGTTCACCTCGTTGGCGACTTGCATTTGCACAACGTAAAGTACGCAAAGTATCTAATACATCATCGACTAATTCACGAACTTCTTTATTCTCTGAAACTAACCAACTGAACGAATCTCGCGCATAATCTTCATAAAAAATTTTGATGTTTTTCGCGTCTGCGAGCATTGCCTGCATCACGCGACGCAACTCTCCCGGATGATTAAAATTATCAACAGGGACTGTTTCTTTTCTGTGCGCACCAGACAATGCCAACATTTCACGCAATACCAAATGAGGTGGCTGCGTAATGGCTTTTTTAAAGGCCAATTGCGTAATACGCCAAGCAACGTTCCCGCTATTTTCTTCCCAAAGTAGTGCAATTTGTTTATCAAAAAAATCGTTGTACATCATCTCCGCAGAAATTTTCTCATGATTATCATTATCAGTAGACTTTACTCCAATCATGCCAACATCGTGTACATAGGCCAGCATTGCACCATAGCCCTTCATAAATCCCAATCGTGAGGGTGAACGCTTTGGAAAATGCACGCCATTTAATTCATCCAGCAATACTAATACTCGCATGGCAATATCTCGCACATGCACAACACCGTGATCTGTAGAAAAAGCAATATGTTTAAAGGGATGAGAAAGAAATATGGGGTCACTAATAATATTGTTCAACTGAGCATTAAAATTGATTTTTTCGTAATATGTTTCTTCAAGACACCGACGCACAGTAGGCGAGAAATATTTATCGACTAATAACAATCCTTCTGTTACATGGCTTTCCATCGTTATCCCCTTTTATAGTTTACGAATCCCAATATAGCCAAAAGCCCCCGCCCTAAAATAGGACGGAGGCTTTGGAAGATATATAACCTACTGACCTGTGGAAGCGGCGTATCTAGCAGAAGGACCGTTGGTTGCTTGTCCGCCACTGTAACCCACTGGCGGTCTGTCAATCCCAGGTAAACTTCCCTGATCTGTAGCAGAAGGTGTTTTACCAGTAACAGTAATGCTTACAAATATACGTGGCGTAAAATCTTGATATGTTGCAACACGTTTTGTCAACGGATCAGCAAACACCACTGAACCATAAACATAAGGGTTAAAATTCACTCGAGCTCCAACACCTGCAGAAGCCGCACTTTGATCTTGCTGAATACCCGTCAAGCTCATGGGTAAAATATTCCAGATTTTACCAATATCATAGAAAGCATAGTACTGTGCAGAACTAAAGAAACGATATCCAGGATTGGTGCTATAACGAAGTTCGGCTTTCGCTGCCACACCTTCGTCACCCGTAATTTCAGCAGGATCATACGCTTGACCATATTGCGCACCACCAAAAGCAAACTGTTCAGCAGATAGCAATGGCTGATTGGTATATTGGCCAATACCTGCAACTAAAACAGAAACGCTCTGTGTAATTCCCTGTAATCGTGAAAGCGTCGCATTGAATTTTGTATAGTCTGGATCACCTTGTACACGTGATAATGCCGGAACCGGAGGAGGCATAAATGATCTCGGGCTTGCGCCTAAAACATTCAGACCATGCGAAACCTGTCCACTCACTTGGTCAGATCCTGCCCAACCATCTTGCAAGAAGTAATCCATTCCAAAACGAGCCGAACGAATATGATCGGTATAAACATTCTGCGGTGGATTGAAAACGTCGAAATCCGTTTGGCTGTTTAAATAATCAAACGAAAGATTGGCGTTTAAATTTTGACTACGTGAACGAATAACAGGAACTTTTATGGTACCGACGACTTCTTTACTGACACCCGTTGTCATCAATGGCGCTAAATTTAATCCTGGCTCTGTTTTACTGTAACTTGCTGAAAGATTAAACGTCGATCCTGTTGCACCTAATGGCTGAGTATCAAACGCGTTAACATATTGCTCACCTTTGTTATTACTGGTCAATGCTTGAGCACCTAATTGATCGCCCGATTGAATTAATGAATTTACTGTTGCACCCGCTGAAAATTCATTCTGGCCTAAATATTTTGTTCCGCGATTATCATATGTCAAAAAGCCACTTGCTTTTGAAAAATCTGGCGCAAACGCCAAATTCGTTGAACCCAACGGCGCATTAGGATCTACAGGTGGCTGTAACACAACTCTCACTTGATTCATGCCAGGAATGTCATTTGCTAATAAAGCATAACGCTCAAGGGTTTTGACATTCAACGGTTTTGACTGCGCAATTTTTTGACCGTATTTATTTACTAATGGGCCCGATCCTTGCACATATCCGACAGGTGTTACATGCCCGACATAACCCTCAATGACCTGAATACTCACAGTACCATCTTTAACGGTTTGTGCTGGAATTATTGCGCGAGACAACACATAACCAGAAGAACGATATTTTAATGTAATTTCATGAGCAACGCTTTCTAAGTCAGCCAAAGAAACTTGGTGCCCTACATAATTTTGAAACAGAGGTGCTAATTCTTGGTAGCTATAAACTGTATTACCAATTAAATTAACCTGTTTCAAATAAAATTTTACTTTCTCTGCGCCAGGTGTTGCTTGAAACTTCGCAACATGGGGAACAGCCACCGCACCCGATCCGCTAGGTGGAGTAACAGGCTGTTGCAAATTCTGACCGATACGAGATGATTCAGCGCTCGACGGAATAACCTGCGCTAATGTTATTCCCGGGACTCCTACTGCGACTAACAGCGACACTGCTTGATAAAGCTTTTTCATCCTCATCTCCATTTCCTTTTCCAACTGACGTTTGCGAATAAAATTTCAAAATGCCCGACATCAATGCTTCCGCCACTTCCTGTTGATATGCTTTTGATTTTAATCGTGACTCTTCTTGGGGATTCGACAGAAATCCCGTCTCAACTAAAATCGACGGAATATCAGGTGACTTTAATACCATAAAAGGCGCCTGCTCCACAACCCCATGATGCAACGTTGTTATTTCACCTAATTTTTTAATAACGGTATTGCCCAACTGTACGCTTGCACCAATTGTTGCTGTCTGCGATAAATCAATCAACACTGAGCGCAGTTCTACATCTTGCGATGAAACATTATTTAAATCAATACCTCCCAGCTCTGAATAATTTTCTTTTCGTGCTAACCATAATGCAGCCTCACTGGATGCACCATGCAATGACAATCCAAACACAGATGCACCTTCTGCACTTTGATCTTTATAAGCATCGGCATGAATGGCAATAAAAATATCTCCTTTTTCTTTTCGCGCGATCATTAAACGCTGACGCAATCCTACATAATAATCTCCCTTTCGGGTCAATACTGCTTTCATATTAGGCTGTTGATTAACGAGGTCTTGAAGATCTTGCGCAATAGAAAGCGTAATATTTTTTTCAAATGCCTGACTCGGCCCGATGGTTCCCGGATCTTTTCCGCCATGACCTGCATCAATAATCACAGTAAATTTATGTTGTTTTATATAGGACGCCAATTGGTTTGCGGGCTTAGGTAGTTTTATGATCAATTGAAAATTTTTGCCTTCAGTAATACTACTCTTTATGGGAATGGATTTTTTGAGATCAAATACCACGCGCAAATTCACGCCCCGCTGAATACCATGACGAAAATCAACAACGGGAGTTTGTGTAAAATCAGGTTGAGCAGAAATATCATAATGGGCTTCTTGAAAATCAATCACTAATCGCTCGGGATTGGCGAGCGCGAATAATTTGTATTGCACGGGTTTATCAAATGACAAAATGATTTCACTCGGATCGACAGCTAATTTTGTGAGCGCAGCACTTTGCGCCCACGCATAAGAGGAAAACACTATTCCCACTATTCCCACAAGAAATCTTACTCGCATTATGCGCTATCCATATGCTGTAAAATTTCTTCGCCGCGTAGTGTTGTTGCAGAAAACTTGAGTCGTCGGCCATTTCGATGAAATAGCAGTTCACACACCAGATCAGGACGCGGCAATTTTTCAGAGGCTTTCTCGGGCCATTCTATGATAAAAATAGCTTTATTATTCTGGAGATAATCTCTTAAGCTCAACGCTTCAATTTCAGAGGCGTTATTCAAGCGATAGAGATCAATATGCAATACGGTGACAGCAGAAAAATCATACACTTCTATTAGGGTATATGTTGGGCTTTTGACTTTATCTGCATACCCCATTGCTCGTAAAAAACCTCTGGTGAGTGTAGTTTTTCCTGAACCCAAATCACCTTGCAGGAAAATAACGCACGCTTTATTATCAACGGACTTGGCGAGTGTCTCGCCAAAATTCAGTTGTTGGATCTCATCATGAATATCAAAAACGGCTTCTCGCATATTTTTCTCGATTGGGATACAGAACAGTTGGGTATTCCAACGGCCAAGATTACGTCAATTTCGCCACAGATTCTAGCTGAGGCGAAACAGGCTGGCATAAAATTAATCTATTTCGTCGCCCCCGAATCTGACGCCAATCAAATCAAACTTGCGAGAGAACTGGGTGGAGTTTTAGTCGACTATAAAATAACCTATTTACTCAATCTCAAACATATTTCTGTTAGCCAAGATCCAGAGATTAAATCTTATGCTGATAAAATTCCTTCAGACGCTTTAATTAATCTCGCCTATGAAAGTGGCTTGTACTCACGCTTTCGAGCTGATCCTGCGCTTACTGAACAGCAATTCAAACTAATTTATAAAGCCTGGATAACAAATTCTGTTAACCATTCGGTTGCAGATGATGTGTTGGTCATATCAGAAAATAATGAACTACTGGGCATGGTAACAGTGGGTAAAAAAAATAATCGGGGTGATATTGGATTGTTAGCCGTTTCAGAATCAGCCCGCGGTAAAAATATTGGAACAAGATTAGTACGCGCTGCGCAGTATTATTTTATTCAAAAGGGATTTACGCAATCTCAAGTTGTTACACAGCAAACTAATATTCCTGCCTGTAAATTATATGAGAAATGCGGATATCACATAGAAAAAACAGAATGTTTTTTTCATATTTGGTTGTAATCTACCCCTGCACCGCTAACGTCCCCGATCGACCATCGACTTTTCCCTGAATAAAATTATTAATGGGAATACGGTCTGGGTGTTTTAAAATATCGTTGGCTATATTGTCCATTTTTTCAAATATAATATTTTTTGCCTTAAGTGCCATCAAGAATTTTCTAAACCAGTCTAATTTCGCCATGCCTTCTATTTCAGCATGCATGGTAAATATATTGGGTAATTCTGGATTCAATAAGCTTATATAATAATCTATTAATTTATCTTCGGGATATTCAGGTCTGCCTAATAATTCATCCAATGTCGGCAATGTTGTGGGAATCTGAATAGTTTTATAAACATGGCCGCGGATTTGAGGATAAAACGGATAAATACCGCGTGAATCTGACGCATATAATAAATTGGCATTATCATAGGCAGCTAAGCTGTTTGCATTCGCTTGCCATCCTGCAGCACCCGCTGTAAGGGGTTTTTCATGAAAGACTTTTTCAAATTCATCACTGGCTTTTTTAAATTCAGCAAAAACATCTTCGCGTGAAAGTCTATGAACATTATCTTGCCAATAAATATGATCATAACAGTGTATGCCCACTTCATGACCCAATGATTTTGTTTTGCGCATAATATTCGCATGGCGCTTTGCTATTTTTGGCCCTGGCCATAAGACGCCGTTTAATAACGTCTTGAATCCATACATGCTAACGACATTACTGCGCGCGACTTTTTTTAAAAACCCAGGTCTGAAAATGCGTTTTAAAGCACGGCCTGTATTGTCAGGACCCAACGAAAATAAAAAAGTTGCGGGAATATGTAATTCAGAAAATAAATTTAATAAATTCTCAACGCCTATTTTTGTTCCACGTTCTGTATCAACGTCAATCTTAAGGGAAAAAATAGTCATAGATTTACTTAGCTTCGCGAATATCTTGAATAATAAATTTTGGACGTGATCGGCTATTCTGATGAATACGGCCAATATATTCGCCCATAATGCCTAGACCCATTAATACAATGCCAATCAAGAAATACAAAATAGCAAATAACGTAAATAATCCATCGGCTTCAGGGCCAACTATTATTCGTCTCATAAACATATAGATCACAAATAAGAAACTACACATAGAAATCAGCATACCCACTAAAGTAAAAATTTGCAGGGGTAATAACGAAAAGCCTGTCATTAAGTCAAAATTTAATCTCAATAATTTATATAAATTATATTTAGATGTCCCTGCTTCTCTGTCACTGTGATCGACTTCGACTTCTGTCGGATTTGCAGAAAGGGTATAAGCCAGTGCAGGAATAAAAGCAGCACGTTCATAAGAGCTTACCATGAGGTCAACGACTTTTCGGTTATACGCACGCAGCATACAACCTTGATCAGTCATTTTAATTCCCGTTAAAAAATAACGGATTTTATTATTTAATTTAGACGCCCATTTTCTAAAATACGAATCTTGCCTGTCTATTCTGATACCGCCCACAGAATCATGACCCTTTTCTATTTCGGCTAATAATTTAGGAATTTCTTCAGGAGGATTTTGTAAATCTGCATCGAGTGTCACTACAATTTCGCCACGCGAATATTCAAAGCCCGCCATCACTGCCATATGTTGACCAAAATTGCCATTAAAATGAACTACGCGAATATGTTTGGCATGTTTTTCTTGCAGTATATTTAGCATCTCATAAGAATTATCTCGGCTGCCGTCGTTTATAAAAATAATTTCATAGGCGTGATGAAGTCCATCGCAGACTTTCATTACACGAGCGGTTAAATTTTTGAGATTATCCTGTTCGTTATAAACAGGAATCACGACACTAAGATAAATTTTCGGGGTCGGCTTCATTTAAAACACCATTCTCCAAAACCAAGGTTCGCTGCATTTTCTGAGCCAATTTAGGATCATGTGTGACAATAACAAAACTTGTGCCTAATACAGAATTTAACTCTAACATTAATTCGTAGACGCTATTAGCGGTTTTTTGGTCTAGATTTCCCGTCGGCTCATCCGCTAATACACAAACAGGATCCGTAACTAATGCTCTCGCCAAAGCCGTACGTTGTCGTTCGCCACCCGATAATTCACCCAATTTATGATTTACGCGCTTAGCTAATCCTACGCGAGTTAATAAGTGATTTGCTTTTTCTTTTGCTTCTTCCGGACTTTCGTTTCGCAACAACAATGGAATACAGACGTTCTCTAACGCTGTAAATTCTGGCAAGAGATGATGAAATTGATAGACAAAACCTAAATATTGGTTCCGAACACGACTGCGATCAGCATCGCTTAATAAAGTCATTTCTTTGCCAGCGATATAAATCTTTCCCGCTGTCGGTGTATCAAGCCCCCCTAATAAATGTAATAGCGTACTTTTACCCGAGCCGGATTTACCCACAATGGCTATTCTTTCTGCAGGTCTAATCGCTAAATTTACACGAGACAATACTTCAACATACAGCGCACCATCATGAAAGGTTTTAGCTAAGTGTTCGCATTGCAAAACACTGGCAGGCTGAATTTTATTATTCATATCGTAGCGCCTCAGCCGGTTGTGTTTTTGCTGCACGCCATGCAGGATATATTGTCGCTAATAAACATAATCCAAACGCGACAACACATACATGCCACACATCTGACCATACTAATTTGGAGGGTAAATAATCTACATAATAAACATCTTTTGCAATAATCTGGACATGAAACGCATGTTGAATCAAATTCACTAATTCTGTTACATGCAGCGCTAATAACACACCCAGTATTAATCCCGATAATGTCCCGACTATGCCAACTACCATGCCCTGAACCATAAATATCGCCAATATGGTTCTAGGCGTTGCCCCCAGTGTACGCAAAATAGCAATATCTGATTCTTTATCTGTCACGACCATAACGAGAGTAGAAACTAGATTAAACGCGGCGACAGCAATAATTAAAATTAGCATTAAGAACATCATGGTTTTTTCTAATTTTACGGCCTGAAAAAATGCGCCATAATCTTGCGTCCAATCGCTTACAATTGTTCCGCGTGGAATTTGCATTTGAAGAGATTGGGAAACCATGGGCGCCGCATAAAAATCATTAAGCTTTAGTTGTATCCCACTCACACCACTGCCCAACAAAAATAATTTCTGTGCATCTTTAAGATCGATATAAGCCAAACTGCTGTCATAACCAAAGCCGTTTCCGACATGAAAAATTCCGACTATTTTAAAGGCTTTAAATCGGGGAATCATACCCACAGGCGTTAACGTCGCTTTGGGAACAACAAGTGTTACGCTATCACCAACATTCACCCCTAAATTTTCGGCTAATTTTTGGCCTATCACCATGCCAAATCGTCCCTCTCTAAGATCAGAGAGAGAACCTGCGACCATTTTAGACGGCAACTCTGATATTTTATCTTGCTCGCTTGCTTCAATACCGTATGTTTCGACTGGACTGGTTTGACCATCTGAGCTAATCAAACCATTGCCTTCTATGTAAGCAGCCGCTGCAGAAATACCGGGGTAATTTTCGAGTTTTGATTCGAGATTCTTCCAATCTTGTAGACTACCTCCTGCTGAACGAACCGTGACTTGCTGCGCCATCGCAAAAAAATGATCTTTAATCGCCCCATCAAAACCATTCATGACGGACAATACCGTAATCAACACCATGACACCCAGGGCAATACCAATCATCGACGTCAGTGAAATAAAGGAGATGAAGTGATTTCGCCGCTTAGCGCGGGTATAACGTAAACCAATATAAAGTGCGACGGGTCTGAACATAGCGGGATGTTACACTGAATTGCATCGAGGTAAAAGCTCGACACCGGCGCAAGTCCTGGGTTATAAATACTCATGCGCATACTATTGGTTGAAGATGACAAATCATTGGGTTCACTGATCCATAAGGCCTTGGTCAAAACGGGCGACGCTGTCGATTGGATCAAAGATGGCGAAGCAGCCCTTGCTGCTCTTACTAACCCAAACAATCAATTCGATGTCATTATCTTAGATTTAGGTTTACCCAAAATGGACGGCCTCGAAGTATTACAAAAAACACGAAAACATGGCATTCATACACCCGTGATGATTTTAACCGCCCGCGATACCATTGATGATCGCGTAAAAGGTCTTGATAGCGGCAGTGATGATTATTTAATCAAACCGTTTGATTTGGATGAGCTGGGTGCTCGCTTACGTGCACTTCAACGACGCGCAACTTCCCGTACTGAAAATGCCATTAATTTTGGGCGAATTGAACTCAATCCCGCGACGCATACTATTATGCTCGATAAAAAAGTGGTCAATATTCCCCGCCGAGAATTTGCGCTCATGCAAAAATTACTCGAAAACATCGGACATGTTGTGACGCGCGAAACGTTAGCGCAAACACTGTATGGCTGGAATGAAGAAATCGACAGCAATACACTGGAAGTCCATATTCATAATCTGCGAAATAAATTCGGCAAAGATGTGGTGAGAACTATTCGTGGCGTGGGCTACATGATAGAAAAAATTCCATGACGATTTCTATTCAAAATTTCTCTATTCGAAATTTCTTATTAATTAATATTTTATTAATTACTGCTCTTGTTGCTTCACTCAGTGCGCTCGGTGACTACTATTTAAATCAGGTGGATGTTCAAAAAAACATGGACACGGTGTTAGAACAAATGGGTCTATCCTTTCATGCGGTTCTGGCGAGTACCACTGAACCGTCTACAACACAAAGCCTTCATAATAAATTTTTCAGTAATACTAAATATGATTTCCAAGTATGGACGGATAAAAATATTCTACTGCTGTTTTCGCCCAATACAGAATCGCTGAATTTCAATATTGCTCCTGCAGGATTAAGCAATATTACTATTGCAAATGAACATTGGCGAATTTTTAAAGTTGTCGACGCGCAAAATCATTGGAGCTTTATCGTTACTGAAAAATATCACACACGTAACGCACTACTGCGACATATAGCACGCAATAATTTTTATATTTTATTACTCGCCCTTCCGCTGTCAGGTATTTTAATCTGGCTCGTCGTTGGATGGGGTTTTAAAAGCATTACGCGCATCACATCTGAAGTCAGTAATCGTGCACATACGTATCTAAAACCCGTCGACATTCAATTTGTGCCGCTCGAAATCAAGCCGCTTATTATAGAACTCAATGATCTTTTCCTGCGTCTACACGAAGCGTTTGAGCGTGAAAAAAGATTTGCAGGTGATGCTGCGCATGAATTACGCACACCGCTCGCTGCTTTAAAAACGCAGGCCCAAATCGTTCTGAGAACAACTGACGAAAAAGAACGTTATTTATTATTAGAAAATCTTATTCTCGCTGTGGATCGCATCACGCATATTGTCCAGCAGTTATTAATTTTAAGCCGACTCGTACCAGAAGCCGCCAGTATTTATGATGTCGTCGATGTCGATCTTCCTAAAATCGCCGCTGAAATTATTGCGCAATTAGTTCCCATGGCATTAGAGAAAGAAATTGAAATTGCACTTGATTCTCCCGACAGCTTAAAATTAAAGGGCAATTTAACGGGCCTGAGTATTTTAATTCGCAATTTGGTCGACAATGCTATTCGCTACACGCCTAATCATGGCCAAGTGACCATTGAAATTACCAAAACATCTCGCCATGTTATTTTAAAAGTCATTGATACGGGCCCGGGAATTCCGGAAGAATTACGCGCGCGTGTTTTCGAACGTTTTTATCGCATGATAGGAAACAATGCAGCCGGTAGTGGATTAGGATTAGCCATTGTCCGACAAATTGCAGAATTGCATCATGCCGAAATTAAATTAGCCACCCCACGAACTGGAAAAGGATTGCAAATAGAAATATGGTTTCCCAAGCGCTAAAAAATTTATTATTTATTTTGATTTCTCTTTCTGCTTTATTTTTGTCTGGCTGCGCGTCGAATTTTGGCAATCGTCCCGATGTTCAAGCTTTTATACAGCACGTTTCTGAACAAGATAATTTCAGCCATTCTGATCTGACAGATCTCTTCAATCAGGTTCACCCACGGCCTGTTTATGTACATAAAGAAAATACCGCTGCAGAAAGAACAGAAAGCTGGTCTCGTTACCGCGCAAAATTCATGACTCGCCATCGCATTGAAGCAGGCCGAGCTTTTTACAATGCACACCGTCAAACTTTCATACAAGCCCAGAATACGTACGGCGTCGATCCCGCTATTATTTTAGGCATATTGGGTGTTGAAACAGAATACGGCGCATACATGGGAAATTACAGGGTAATAGATTCACTCTCTACACTTGCGTTTAATTATCCTAGCCGCAAAGTATTTTTTAGCAAAGAATTAGAGCAATATTTATTATTAACCCGTGAATTAAATAAAGATCCGTTGGATTTATATGGCTCATATGCAGGCGCAATGGGATATCCGCAATTTATGCCGGACAGTTATCGCAAATTAGCCGTGAGTCAAACGCCAGGACAAAAACCTGATTTATTTCATAGTCCAGATGATGCGATATTAAGCATTGCGAATTATTTTCATGCGAATGGCTGGTATCCCCATAAAGTAGTGGCGATTCCGTTAAGAAAACATCAACCTCATTCAGTATTATTTGGGAATACTTACTGGCATCTTTACCATAATTTTGATGTTATAAAATCTTATAATCACAGCGATTATTATGCCATGGCGGTATACCAATTAGGATTAGCCATTCAACAAGGACAGTAAATCATGTTACCCCCAAAAAAATATTTTATTTTCATAATTTTATTCACGCTTTTATTATCCAGCTGTTCGACCACGCATCACAGAAGATACAAATATCGCGATGACTTTGCGCCTAACTTTAAAGTTAATCCTAATGATATTCAGAATCCCGTGCCTACAGCAGAACCCATAAGCAAACATGGCAATCCGTCTTCGTATGTTGTTTTAGGCAAGCGCTATTACGTTTTAAAATCCGCACAGGGTTATGATCAAACTGGCATAGCGTCTTGGTATGGCATGAAATTCCATGATCACAAAACTGCTAATGGCGAAGAATATGATGTCGCAAAAATGACCGGCGCAAATAAAGTCCTCCCTCTTCCTACATATGTCCAAGTCACGAATTTAAAAACCGGCAAAAAAATTATTGTAAGAATTAACGATCGCGGACCGTTTCATGAAAACCGAATTATAGATTTATCGTATGTTGCAGCGGCAAAATTGGGAATGCTCCCAACCGGCACGGCACTCGTTGAAGTAAAAGCCATTAATCCGAATAATCCGCACGAAACAGAATGTTCTACTCCCATTGTTCCGATTGGTCGTGGGCATATTTATTTACAAATTGGCGCGTTTAGTATTGAAGATAATGCAACGCGATTACAATCCAAGATTGAAAATCTCACGACTTACCCTGTCATCATTCAAACCGGAACGTTAAATAACCAGCCAATTTACCGCGTTCAAATTGGGCCAATTCCGAATGTTGATAATACCGATGCATTGCATCATAAATTATTAACGATGGGATTGGGTGATCCCATAACAGTGATTAAATAATTACGGTTTTCCTAAAACAGTTTTATTTTCAGGATAACGTTCAATCAATTGGGCTTTGAAAGCTTCCATCGAGGTAACATCCACACGCTTTTCATCTTGAAACATTCCTAAACCTTGAGGGACTATATTGCAACATGTCACATCTTCTCTTGCGCCGTATCTTTTCAAGATATCCATAATGTCCGTACCCGCGTCACAATATAAGGCAAAATGAAGGAGATAATATTTATCAAAACCCGGCGCTAAACGCTCCACTCCCTCATGCTTGGTACACTCGCTATTAATTGCTTTTGCATAATCTTTATCTCTGAGGAGTATCTCTAAGAGTACAGGGTCTTTCAGAAAAATCGTCGCCGAAATAATCATGGAGCCAAATATATCTTCAACGGGTCCCGTATGTTCGATTAAAAAATAAAGTTTATCTCTTAACTCTCTCTCAGATAGCTCGCTTTTAAATAATAAAAAAAGAACAAGCACCGTAATTTCTACTGGAAAAGGTTGCAGCTCCATTTGCGTATAGCGTTCCTTCAATTCCTCAGGAGTATGGCAACTGTCAAAAAATACATGAAAAACATCACGATAAAATTTTGAATTTTTCCCAAGCAATGCAAGAAATTTTTTTAATACCTTATATTTTTTTGAAATAAACAATTCTTCATGACAGGATTTGCGATCTACATAGACAGAATCTGCATGCATTTGGCTTAACGCTTTTTTAGCGGATTCCTGAGGAAGTCGTGTCAAGGATTCCAGAAAGGGGATATATTCTTCATTTGAAACGGAATATTTTACATCTACTTTTTCACACCGCTCAATTAATTGGGTAAATCCATGGTGAATTGCAAATAGCATCCAGTTTGACGTGGGAAAACGGTCCAATATCGCACGAGGAATACTATGATCTGCAGATTGAAATTGATTCAGAAAAAATGCTTCCATGCGTGAACATCCTAATTCGCGAGATTTCCCTCTCGGCCAAAATACGCAATCGAAATCACGCGTAATTGATTCATAATTTTGTCTTTCTTCTTCCGATAAGATTAAATCATGGCCTCTTTGCCAAAGCACGACATCTGCTTTTACGACAAGGCTCATTGGATCTTTTATACGTTCCCATCGACGGCGATCAGCCATTTGGATAGGTTGCAATCTATCGCGCAATGCGCGATTAACTTGTGATAATACAGAAATGGATGAAGCGGGAAGATAATCTTGGACTATTCTTTCCATAAAAACATCACGGGGCAATGCAGTTAAAACATCTCTGGGTGCAGCAAGAGAGAGTACGCGTGTTGCGGGATCATCTGTAATGCCAAGTTGCTTCACGACAAAATCATGTATATTTTCAACTGCTTTTTTTAATTCAAGTTTATAACACGACAGGATTAATTTTTGCATTTGCGAAGCACGTTCTTTATCGACAATCATTAATCCAATAAAGTGATTAAATTCTTCTTGGAATTTTTTCTGCCCTCCATCCAACTCTGTTGCTAATCCGTTTGCTCCTACATACGCTTGATATGATTTTGCTAATGTACGTAACACATTGTTAACAGCCTCAACTTCTGTAGTTTTTAATTCGCCTTTCTTTTTATTATAAATATAGTAGGCAACATTTAAGAGATATTCAAAAAAGGGTTTACACACAGGCGTAGCATTACGGCTTTTTATCTCACGACTTTTAATGCGGATGAGTAATTTTTCAGTATCCTTTTTGAGCTCCGCCACACTCTCATATTGGGAACGTGAAACATTATCGAGTATGGAATTGAGTTGAATGGTTACAAATACTTTGTCTTCATCATACATGGATGAAGCAGATATGGCTTTTTGAATAAACGCGCTTAAATCATCTATATTAGCGTTCTTTTTGAGTTCGGCGAGCAGCGTCTTAGCCGCCGGCTTATCGAGGTAGTTGCTACTTTCTAATGTATTAACATAGTTTTCAAGAAACTTCTTGAAGGCCTTTTTAACCTCTGGTCTCTCTTGCATAAGCGTCTCCTCTTCTTAAAACTCTGTAGACGGCACTGGTAAGTATAGTTCAAAAAACGGAGGGTATTACATCATAGTAGCCCGGGTGGAGCAGCGCAGCGCGGAACCCGGGAAAATATAATAGCTTTTTCCGTTTCCGGGTTGCACTCGGGCTACTTTTTTGTCGATTTTGTCGATGATCTTATGTCCGCTATCAGTCTGCTGTCTGCCTCATCATCAAGAAGAGGATTTTGCGCTCTCTTTCGCTTCACAGGCTTAGGTTGTTTTTCACGCAAGATTTTCACTGCATCTTTTGGAAGATCAAGTTCATTAATTAATTCATTTACGACTGCTGGTGTAAATTGATTATCTGCTTTACGCAAGTGGCCATACACTCTATCCACCAACGTTATCGTATCTTTAATTTGTTTCTCATAGCTTTTATAAAAGAATTTTCTCTCGAGAGTATCTACACAAGCTAATAACTGAATTAAAAGTTCGACTTGCTTATATGGTTCTGGAAGTGGTTTGTTGTTAAAAGGACCTTTAAGATAAGCCTCTAGCCTTACTTTCAAATCTCTTGCAACACGATCGTATTTTTTTCCTAAAAATGTCGCACGCCTACGATTAATATTGTCTCTGTGTCCTCTATACTGCTGCCCTTCATCACCACGCATCAAGAATGTTGCTAATTTATCTTCCAGTTGCAAAGAAAGCTTACTTTTTACGTGTCGAATGCTCATGTAATTCGCAAATAATTTAATAAGCTGTTCCTCTGTAAAATTAGCCTGGTTATCCCATCTGAGGGTATCACTCAATATTTCGGCACGTACTACACGTGAGTGTGCAATAGAAGATTTTGTATCATATACAAAGAACGAGAGGCTTCGATGAAGAACTAATAATGGAGCTGAAGCATCTAGACTGCTAACTTCTCCAACGGGTTCCAAATCTTCTTCCACTCTTTGCGCTTCTTCTCTTGCTTTTGTTGCAGCTGCTGTTCGTTCTGCTGTCTTCTTATAAGAATCTGGCTGTGAAGAAGACCCTGTCATCGTACCTACAAGATCAGCATATGCCACTGAATTTTCTCTACGCCCTTTTTCTAATTTTTGTTCTTGTTTTGCTAATTCTTCCTGTGCTTTTTGCAATTTTTCATTTTCCGCATCTCGCTCTCTTTTACTCTGCGCTAATTGCTGAGCTTGTTTAGCAGCGCTTTCATCAACATGCCGCTCAACTTCATCTAATCTTTTTTCTAACGCAGCATTTTTTTGCACATGTGCTTCTCTTTCTTGCTGTTCTTTAAATTCTTTTGAATTTATCCATATATCTTGAGCAAATTGGATTTCTGCTGGGCTAAAACTTTTTGAATTAATTTCATTCCATCTACGCATCAAATCTAAAATTGCTCTCGCGGACGCTTGCGGTGAAATTTTTTCTAATGGAGCTTTTGCTAATGTTTCTTCCGCCAAAGCTTTTTCTTGGCTGGACTTTATCCACCTTGATGCTCTTGCACATTTTTCCAATTTCTTAGCAAGCTCTGATAATTTTTGTTTTTGTTGTTTTTTTCTTGCGATACTTTCGCGAATTTCTTGAGCCTCACGTTGTTCTGCAGTCATTTCAGTAGGAGCTTTTTTGGATTCTTGTGGTTGTTCCCCATAAGAAATTTTTTGTCGCTCACAAACCACCTTCATTAATATGTCCGTGGTTTTTGAGGGAGAAAAAAATTGAACGCTATTGCAACCAATCTCAGCCATGGCTGCTCTTTGGCGTGTTGGCTCTAATCCATCTGTGACAAATACGATGTGTTTATTCTGTAATTTCTCCAAACATCCAAATTGAACCACGCGCATTATATTGGCTGAAATTACACCACCACCCACGAAAAACACTATATCTGCAACATCAAAAGCATCATAGAATAGTCTATTACTTTCTTGTTCAACAAATACTAGTTCATGCCCATTAGATGTTAACTCACCTATTTGAGTGCTTTTTGTACGTTCTTTTCCCGCAAAAACAAGGCTATAAACAACATTTTTTTCTACTGTTTCCGATTCCGACAAAACTTTTTCCATGGTTTCTGCCCACGGAGCAGAAATTCGGCGATCGCCCATGACGAGAACTTCTAATGGCCGTAGCTTTGGCTCATCCATATTTCTTTCCTTTTCGGTTTCATTCTAAAGGCAAGTATAACTGCAAAACCTTAAGAAAAGCTTAAGAAGCCTGGTTTTTAAGCAATTTTTATTGTAGGGTAGAAGCCTGAATTAACGGGTTCTATCAAGGGAGATGAGGATGAAAAATCTTAGCATTCTGGGTTTTGCGCTTCTTGCCACCACCGCTTTCGCTGCAACCACCACCACTGACCTCTACAATACCGCCAAAACCGGGCAAGGGTCTGCCGTCGGAAGCATTACTTTTACCGATACTAAAATGGGTTTATTAATCCAACCTCATCTCACCCAACTTCCTCCCGGCATGCATGGATTTCATGTACATGTGGGAAATTCATGTTCCGATATGGGCATGGCAGCCATGGGGCATTTGGATCCGAAGAAAACCGGCAAGCATTTGGGGCCGTATAATACAGCAGGACATTTAGGTGATTTACCTGCGTTGTATGTCAATCAAAACGGCGTTGCGGATATGCCAACACTTGCACCAAGACTTACTGTTAAAGATATTAAAAATCACTCTATTATGATTCATGCGGGCGGTGATAATTATTCTGATACGCCCGAAAAATTAGGGGGCGGCGGAGCAAGAATTGCGTGTGGCGTGATTAATTAAATCCAATTATTAAACGCGATACCCACACCCGCTGCTTGTGTACGATGATTATATTCAATCAAACTTTGACCATAGCCGCTGAAAAATTGCACATAGGCAGACATGTGTTTCGTTAATTGATATGAAACAGACGGCTCTACAAAACCACGTGTAAAACCACTCTCAAGATTTTGCGCTTCAATAGAAAAAGTTGCCTTGCCCCATTTTTTCGACGCGACAATTTGTTCACGACCGAGATAATATAAAATATCGGGATTATGCAAATCCGCTGATTCACCCGGAAAAATTAATGTCCATACTTTTACACTGACGAGCCAATCAACACCCGAATATTGCGTCGTAAAATACGCACGGTTCCAACTGCGTTCATCCATTCCGCCGCGTCCATTCGATTGGTGCTCAACACCCGTTCGAAATAACCAGTTATTATAAAACTTCTGAACAAATACTTCGGGCTCATAATTGGTTTCACGAAAATATTGCGAGCTCGCATACACTTGCCAATAATTTAACTGGGTATAAGCTACTTCCAATGCCGAATTTTTCCAGCCAAATAAATTATATGCCACAGGAACCAAGAAACTGAACTGTGCTTTAAATTCGCTATTCATCACTGTTTGGTTATCTGGCGTATTATTAGCATAGTTCGCGTAGTACGGCGAAGCCGTATAATAATACGGAAGTATATAAGTCGGTTCGAATAACGAAATAGAAATAGGATTTTCAGAACTCTTCATCTGATTGGCTAATTGTTTTTGTAGGACAGTTTTTTGACCGGGAGTATTCACTTCATCTGCATAAGCTGTATTTGAATAAATACAGAACAAAGTTATGAATAAAATAAAAATATTTTTAGCTGTTTTCATGCTCATGTTTATACTCATAGATACAACCTCTTATAAATAATTTACGGTGGATAGATAACGGTCCGTGTTTTTTTAATGCATCTCTATGTTGCTGGGTTCCATATCCTTTGTGGGCTGCAAATCCATAACCTGGGTAGAGCTTATCATACTCTATCATTTCAGCATCCCTCGCGACTTTGGCAATAATCGATGCAGCACTGATCGCAGGAATTAATAAATCGCCTTTTATGATAGCTTTTGATGGGTATAAGCAGTTTTTGGGACACTGATTGCCGTCAACTAAAACTAATGCTGGTTTTATCTTCAATTGGGCAATGGCCCTGTTCATGGCTAATAAGCTCGCTTGTAATATATTGATATTTTCAATCTCATCGACTTCTGCACGACCAAAAGCAAAAGCCAGGGCTCGGGATTGAATGACCTCAGAAAGTAATTCGCGTTTTTTGGGTGTAAGCAATTTAGAGTCTGTTAAACCCTCAATAAAATCATCTGGATTTAAAATAACCGCTGCTGCGATAACAGGTCCTGCAAGTGGACCTCGTCCGACTTCATCTACACCGGCATGGATTTTGGGGAAGTCCATTTTAATAATGCTCCAATGGCTTTCGCGGCACGATCTGCAGCACCGCACTTTAAGACTTCATGAATTTCAGTAAACTTATGTTGTAATATTTTTATCTCATCAGGATGATTTAAATAATATTCTATGCTGTTTGCAATATTCTCAGGCGTCGCATCATGCTGAATAAATTCGGGGATTAATTTTTCGCCGCTTAAAATATTGGGCAACGACACATGTTTAATTTTAATTAACCCTTTTGCGATCCAGTATGACAAACTCGAGCCCTGATATAAAACCACCATCGGGCGTTTTACCAATAAACCTTCCAGTGTTGCCGTACCAGACGCTAATGCAACAATACTGGAAGACTCCATGACTTCACGCGTATTACCCAGTGTTATGTTAAGCGGTAACTCAGGGGCTATTTTTTTATATTGTGTTTGAAACTGGTCATATCTTTCTTGATTTGCCATCGGGCTTAAAAATAAAACATCTGGATATTTTTTAAAAATAATTTGCGCAGCTTTTAATAGTGTCGGGCCAATATATTTTATCTCGCCCGCCCTACTACCCGGTAGTAAAGCAATAGTATGTCGAGTGGGTAAAGATTTGGGTTCTATGGGAATTACATCCGCCAAACTATGGCCTATATAAACCGCTTTAATATTTGCCTGGTCATAATATTTTGTTTCAAAAGGAAATAAAACCAGCATTAAATCTACTGCTTTTTTGATTTTTATGATTCGCTTTTCACGCCATGCCCAAATCGTCGGGCTATTACAATGGACGGTTTTTATATTATTTTTGGATTTTTTGAGTATAGTTTCTATGGGCAAATTAAAATCCGGTGCGTCTATGCCAATATAAACATCCGGTGGATTTTTCAGAAAATAATCTTTGACGTGTTTTCGAAGACGCAATAATTCCGGCGCTCGCATTAATACTTCGGTAAAACCCATGACGGATAATTTTTCAAGTGGAAATAAGTTTTTGATTCCTGCACGAATCATCGCCGGGCCACCAACACCCACAAATGCTATATCGCCATCAGAATATAACGTAGAGAGCGCGCGCATAATTTCAGCGCCTAAGAGATCACCTGATGGCTCGCCGGCAACAATGCCTATGCGCAAAACCATTTAACGTGTAATGCCTCTGGAAGAATTTTTCAGCGCCGTGATTAACAAACCAACTTCAGGACATTCAGAAAGCATGTCATCCAGTTGTTCAAGCGCTTCAGCGACAGAAAGATTTTGACGAAAAATAATTTTATACGCGCGTTTTAAGTGGACTAAGGTTTCATCTGAAAATCCACGGCGTTTTAATCCGACAGAATTTAAGCCAAATACACTGGCTTCATGACCGGCACCCGACACCATAACATAGGGCAAAACATCTTTGCCTATACCCGTTCCTGCACCGACAAAACTGTGCGCGCCGATCACGCAATTTTGATGCACCATCGAAAAACCACTTAATATTGCATAATCTTCGACGTTGACATGTCCTGCCAACGAAGCATTATTGGCAAAAATAGCATGGTTTAAAATTTGACAATCATGCGCAATGTGAACGTACGCCATGAATAAATTGCCATCCCCTATTTTTGTTTTGCTATCTAAAGACGTTCCGCGGTTTATCGTACAGCATTCGCGAATAATATTGTCATTGCCGATTTCAAGAAAAGTCTTTTCACCCACGTATTTTTTATCTTGAGAATCTTCACCCACAGATGAAAATTGAAAAATTTTATTCCCCGTGCCAATTTTAGTGGGGCCTTTAATAACGACATGAGGACCTATCCAGGTGTTATCACCAATTTCAACATCGTCATAAATAATAGAGAACGGACTGATTGTAACGTTTTTACCAATTTTTGCCTTTGGACTTACGACGGCGCGAGGATCAATCACTTGTTTTTCCTCCCCGCAAGCATGAGATCTGCTTCGCAGGCTAATTTATCTTCTACCATGGCTTTACCATGAAATTTCCATACATCTTGACGCTCACGTTCAATAGACATGTGTAATCGCAATTGATCACCTGGCGAAACGACTTGTTTAAATCGCGCGTTATCAATTCCTGCAAAAAAATATAATACTTCACCCGGATTCTTAATATCTTGAGTAATGACAGATAATATTCCTGCGGCTTGCGCCATCGCTTCTAAAATTAGCACACCCGGCATAACAGGCATGTCTGGAAAATGCCCTGTAAAATAGGGCTCGTTATACGTAATATTTTTTAAGGCAATAATAGACTTGCCCGGTTCTAATTTTTCAACCCTATCGATTAATAAAAACGGAAAACGATGCGGGAGATAATGCAAAATTTTATGGATGTCTAGTTTCATAGTTTTTCCAGTTTTTCCAAGCGTTCGACGCGTTCAAATAATTCATCAAGATGACGAAGCCGTACCGACATTTTTCGCCACGCCAAATTTTTTTGCGCGGATATGACAGATGAATAAATCCCCGGCTCTGTAATGGATTTCGTCACACCGGTCATTCCCGTCAGCATCACACCATCACAAATATCAACATGGCCATTAATACCCGTACCGCCACCGACTAAACAATATTTCCCGATAGTAGTACTTCCTGCGATACCGACACACCCCGCTATTGCAGTGTGCGCACCAATTTTTACGTTATGTGCAATTTGAACTTGATTATCTATTCTTACACCTTCTTCTATAACAGTATCGTCCAGCGCGCCTCTATCTATTGTTGTATTTGCACCAATTTCAACATTATTTTTAATCACCACGCGACCGAGTTGAGGCACTTTTACCCATTTCATTCCATCGCGTGCATTTCCAAATCCATCACTGCCTAATACAGCACCGCTATGAATAATGACCTGCTCACCTAAAATAGTACTATCATACAAAGTTACACGAGGCCATAAACAACTTTCCGCACCAATCTCGCAATGATCACCAATAATACAATACGCGCCTATGCGAGCCGACGGATGAATTTTACAGTGTTGTCCAATAACCGCCGTAGGGTGAATTCCCGCAGCAGGCAAAGGACGCTCATCGAATAATTGAAGTACTTTGGCAAAATCTAAATAAGGATTTTTGCTGATCAAAACAGGTATAGATGAAAATTTCTTATTTTCAAATGATAGAACGACTGCACTGGCTTTTGTTTCTGGCAATTGTTTTCTATAACGCGGATTATCCAGAAAAGTCAGCAGCCCTTCAGTCGCACCCGAAAGCGTCCCAACACCTGCAATAACAGTGTTAGGATCGCCTTCAAAGGGAAGACTGATTAATTGCGAAAGTTCACTTAACGAATATTTTTTTTGACGTGTCATTCATCAATTACTTTGGCATTACATCCAACACTTGACTGGTGACATCAGATTTAGGATCGGAATACAATACCGCTCCCTTCTGAACAACCAAGGTATAACCATCTTTTTGCGCAACTTCACTGACAGCGGATTGTAACTTTGTCATGAGCTTTTGCATGGCGTCATTTTGAGCTTTGCTGAGATCTTCCTGATACGACTTTGCCATCGCTTCATACGCAGCACGGTCAGAGACTATTTTATTTTTTAATCTTGTACGATCATCATTGGTCATTTTAGAATTGGTATCATTCATTTTATTAATCTCATCACCGAGTTCTTTTTGAGAAGCAGCGATTTTATCTTGGCGTGGCTTAAATTGATCCTGTAGCTTTTTATTCAGTTGATCGACCAATGGCGAACTTTGCATCATTTGCTGCATATCAAAAATACCGATTTTGGGGGCATCTGTAGCTGCGAATGCTGATACACTGGCAGACAATAACAAAGCAGGCACAACTACCTTCAACAATTTCAACATAAACACACTCCTTTCTAGAAATTACCACCAATGTTAAAGCTAAACGGTTCTGTTAAATCACCCGGTTTTGGATTTAACGCTTTTGCTACAGCTACTTCAAGTATTGCATTCAACACGGGTAATTTCCACTGAATATCAACACCGGTTGAATAACGCAAATCTCCTAACTTAACACCCACTGCACTCGCCGCATACGTATTATAAGCATTCCATGTAGTATAAACATTACCCGCATCAACAAAAACAGCCGTACGGAAAGACTGTCCGCTCAAAGGACCCGGCAAAAATAATTCAGCCGTTCCTGCCAATTGGACATTACCACCAATTGGCAATCCTGTGGAATCTTTTGGACCCAAACTATTTGTTTCATATCCACGGACTTCTCCACTTCCCACTAATCCACCGGCGTAATAATTTGTAAAAAACGGCAAGCCTCGTGTTGTACCATATGCACCACCATATCCTGCAGATCCTGCAAGAAATGTCGTGAACCCCTTCACCGTTTCATAATTGTGAACTTGATAAGTCAATTTGTAATAATCCAACGGCTTACCCGTGAGCGGTGTAGAAACTTGAACACCAAAATTTTGATAGGTTCCCTCGGTAGGGAAAAAAGCACGATTCAAACCATTGCGTGTCCAACCACCCGATAAAATAAATTGATTAAACGCTTTGCCTTCCGTTTGGATAAACCTGAGAATTTGTAAAGAAGAAAGATCAGCCGGAGCTAATACCGTTCGCTGCAACCCAAATCCAATCTGATAACTGTCTTTTTCTGAGAACGGAATCGAATACGTCATGTTGCCGCCGTAATTACTGTACTGGAACTGCGAAAGATTTAAATTACCTGGCGTCGTCTTAATATTATAAATATTGAATCCACGCTGAACTCCCGTCGGGGTGTAATACGGATTGTTGTAGCTAAAACTATAACTTTGCTGATAAAGATTTCGCGCAAAATTAATACCGACTTGTCGACCTGTTCCCAAGAAATTCTTTTCGTTCACGCCCGCACTGATGACTATTCCGTCTGTACCATATCCCGCACCCACCGTTGCTTGTGCCGAAGGTTGTTCAGTCACGTCATAATTAACGTCCACTTCGTTAGGCGAACCTGGAACGGGCACAACATTTTCGGCGACATTCGTAAAGTAGCCTAATAAATTTAACTGGCGGGTAGATTCATCGATTTTAGAAATAGACGACAATCCGCCTTCACTTTGACGCATCGATTGTCGCAACACGGTATCTGAAGACGCCGTATTTCCCTTGAAGTGAATTTTGCGCACATATACTTTTCGGCCAGGCTCAATATTAAACGTTATCGAAACTTGCTGTTTGTTGTCATCAATAGCAGGAATAATATTTACTTTTGCAAAAGCATAACCTTTGTCACCCAACGCGTACGTAACCGCTTTGGACGCTGCCATAATTTTTTCTTTTGATACCACACTACCCGGCGTCATCGCTTGAACTTCAGGTAATTTTCTATAGGTATTTTCAGGTAATATTAAAGTCCCTGTAAAAGCAATTCCCGTTAAACGAAACGGCTTTCCTTCGGTCACATGAATAATAATATCAATAAATTTACGATCATGACTTAACACCGCATTGGCGCTGTCAATTTTAAAACGAAGATAACCGCGATCAAGATAATAACTGGTCAAATTATCCAATGAGCTATTCAGCGCATCATGTGAATAATGATCGTTATGGGTAATAATGGAATCCCATTTCCATGTGGTTAATTTCAACGTATCAATCAGCTTACTTTCGCTAAAATCTTTATTGCCAATAATATGGATATTTTTTACTAAAGCAACGCGTCCTTCTGAAATATTGATAGTAATATTCACGCGATTACGAGACGCAGAAACAACATCAGGTGTTACGATTGCATTGTAATGCCCTTGAAGATCATAAGCACCGCGTAAGCTTTTCACGACTTCGCTTAATACCGCCGGATCAAGCACTTGACCTCGAACTAATCCAAGATCTTTAAAGACTTTATTAATTTCATCCGTCGTAATCGCTGAATTGCCATTAACAGCAATACTCGCAATCACAGGAAGTTCTGATACATGTACAACTAAAGTACTGCCACTTTGAGATAAACTCACATCACTGAAAAAACCAGTGGCATACAATGCTGAAATAATTTTGGGGGTCTCTGATGGCTCAAGGGTTTGCCCTACTTTGACAGGCAAATAACTCAACACCGTCGCACGACTGACGCCATTAAGTCCATCGACTTGAATATTCTTTACAACGAATGCACTTTGCGCCCATGCGGCGTGTGCCATTATCATTAATAAAAAGCTTATAAAAATTAGACTCGTTCTTCGTAGTACTCTCATGGGAACTTTACTTATCCTCTGTAAAATTCGCTGATTGTATACTGGCCTTTTGGAAAAATACAGGTAAAAACACTTCCCTTACCCGGCTTGCTTTTAATCTTCAAGGTTCCACCATGTCGAATCAATACATGCTTCGCAATGGCCAAGCCCAATCCTGTTCCACCACTTGCACGCGAACGCGCGGGATCTACGCGGTAAAATCGCTCGGTCAACCGTGGAATATGATGCGCCTCGATCCCAATTCCCGTATCACTCACGCTAAAACAGGCTTTTTTATTTTTCTCAATCCACTCTACCGTAATCTTTCCGCCGGCAGGCGTATATTTCACTGCGTTGAAGATCAAATTTGAAAACAAGCTTCTCAATTCTTTTTCATTGCCATACAAATATAATTTTTTATTGAAATTAAATTCAAACACATGCTCGCCCGAACTTAATGCTTTCGCCTCTTCGCAAATAGCGAATAATAATTTCGCCACATCAATTTTATTGGCTTTTTTATGTTCTACTTTTTTGTCTTCTTGATTTTCAAGATGCGACAACAATAATAAATCTTCAATCAAACTTCCCATGCGTGCGGTTTGATGTTGCATTTGGGTAAATATATTTTTAGTCTCTTTGTCCCATTTTTTGTCTACTAATAATTCGAGATATCCATGTAATACCGTCAGTGGCGTACGTAATTCATGCGAAACATTGGCGACGAAATCTCGCCGAATTCTTTCGAGATGTCGAATATGTTTAGCAATTTTTTCAGGAATTAAAGACATAGCCTACGCCTCTTTTCGTCTGAATATATTTTTCGTACCCGTAAGGCTTTAATCGATCACGCAGTCGACGAATTTGTACATCAACCGTTCGCGCATCAATATCAACCTCTCGTCCCCAGACGTGATCCAATAATTTTTCTCGAGTACAAATATGATTTTTGTGGGAAATTAAAAAATATAATAATTTATATTCTAATAAGCTTAGCGGGATTTCTTGCTGATCAATATGTAATTTATAATTCTGGGTATCAAGCGATAATTTGCCAATATTGATAAATCCATCAGGCTGCAGGAGAGGCCCACGCCGTAACACCGTTTTGATCCGCGCGATCAATTCCTTTGGTGAGAATGGCTTCGAGATGTAATCGTCCGCTATTTCCAGTCCCTTTATCTTGCTCTCTTCTTCCGCCCGCGCTGTTAGCATTATGATGGGTATGTGCCGTGTCGCTTTGTCTGTCTTCAGCTTTTTGGCGTAATCGATTCCACTCATCCCAGGTAACATCCAATCGAGTAGGATTAAATCGGGAAACTGTTTCGCTATGTGTTTTTGTGAAGAAAGCACATCCTGCGCTTCGAATACTTGGAACCCTGCTTGGGTTAAAGCGTGGTTCAACATTTGGCGTATGGGGCTCTCGTCTTCCACTATCAAAATATTTTTCGCCACTTTCGTCACTCCCTTCACTCGGTCCACCCAACAATTTTCCCATTCGATCTACAAAAGGCGTGCGTTGAGCATCGTCTGCGTCTAACGTTCCAAAATCATTAAAGCTTTTCGACTCACTTAAGAGCGGTCTTTTTTGCTCCACGACTTGTTGCTTAAGAGCTTCATCATCGCTTGTTTCTGCTTCTATTCCAGACCCAGTATTCGCAACGTGCTCAGCGTCACTTTTCTTACCTTGAAGCTTTACTATAAAAAATCCTATTCGATTTCCCAATCCACCCAAACCACCAATACAACTTATCATTACTATGACGCCCGCCGCGGCTGCCGGCAAGCCCATACCAAAAAATGGCATCATAGCTAATCCGGTGGTAATTAAAACTATACCTAATATTATACCGATAGAAACACCAATCAGTGTTCCCACGCGTTCTGCATCGGCTCGTCTTTTAATGCCTTTCCATACCGTATCATTAGTTTTTACTTTTTCTACTCCGCTCTTACTTTTTTTAACATAGAAGGATGAAAATCTCATTCCCAGCGTTCGCTCACCCAGGAAAAAATCGAATATACGACCAATGTACCCAGCTGCAGAAGCAGAACCACTAATCGTAGCGAGCACGAAAACCACAGCACCCACCCAAAGCGGAACAGCACCACCCGCGGTCATCACAGATGTCACACCCGCAAATCCTAAAAAAAGACCCGCAAGCACTATGCCAATCACAACACCAATTAATACAGAGATAACATAATTTATATTTTCACCCCGAAACACATTGGGCTCATTTTCTTTTCGAAAACCACTTGCTAATCTCTTTTCTTTTTTTGAAGGATTAATACGAAAATAATCAATACATCTTCCCACTCGGCTACATAATCCAGAAATGAAACCCACGTTAGTGATAAAGAAAATAACCGGTCCAATAACAGGAATATTATTAGCAACAATACTTGCTGCATTTTGCGCGACTAAATAAGCGGTTACGCCAATGGCTACTATAAACCCCAAAATTAATCCCACGAGCTCTACTTTTCGTTTTTTAAATGGTTTTTTTGATAACTTAAAGAATTGAGATAATTTCTGTTTAAACGTCTTTTTTTTTATCTGAAAAATGGTTTTTTCATTAAAGAGGATGTCGAACCCAGTGAAAGAATAACCTGTTCCTGAAACGACTTGGCTGATACATAAAAGACTGAAGATGAGTTGATACAACCATTCAGGCAGTGCCCCGCTAGCAAGATGGGCGGTAAAAATAAGCACGAGTGATAAAATAAGACCAGCCAGCACACTCAAGATGATAGAGAGAGAATAGTTGTTATAACGTCTTTTTTGAGTGTTTTTAGCCATGGACCTATTATAACTAGCTATTGTGACAGTATTATGACAGTGCTAGGATAAAGCACTTTATTTTGATGTCAAACAGCCAGGGAGAGTTACCGTTATGCTGAAAAAATCTATTGCAGTGTGTCTTTTGGTCGTAGCAGGAATAGCATTAGGCGGATGTACCAATAACCCACGCGAAAATAGAACACTTGCAGGCGCAGGAATTGGCGCAGTGGGCGGTGGCTTGATCGGTGATGCAGTAGGTGGTGGCACGGGCGCAATTATTGGTGCAGGCGCTGGCGCAGTTGGCGGTGGTTTAATCGGTAATAACATGCGGTAATGCCAACCAAGATAGGGGGATCTTATTATGTTAAAGAAAACAATTGCAGTAGGTCTTTTAGTAGCAAGCAGCATGACATTGAGCGCTTGTGACAATATGTATAGGACAGACAGCCAAGGGCATAAACATCTCTCAAGCACAGCGGCGGGCGCAGGAATTGGTGCAGTTGGCGGCGGCGTGTTAGGTGCAGCGGTTGGCGGAACGGAAGGTGCAGTAATTGGTGCCGGTGCGGGTGCTGTTGCCGGTGGTGTTATTGGAAACCAACTGGACCACTAAAAAAATCATCTTTGTACGGGGCGATACTTTTGATGATATCGCCCTTTTTTCATTTCACATTAATCACAAAAGCAAATTCTTCATAATTTCATGAATTAAAATTTCTATGGAGCGCTTTATGTGGTGGCATTATTTGATTGAGATGTTTTTCAGTTTAGGTTTATTCATTAACGCGGCGTTATTTGTTCCCCAGGCTATTCAACTTTACCGTACGAAAGATTCGACAGCGTTTTCGTTATTGACGTTCGGTGGATTTAATTTAATACAGATTTTCACGATGTTGCATGGTTTATTGCAGCATGATTACATACTCGCGACTGGATTTTTGTTAAGTGTTCTGACGTGCGGGACTGTGACGGTGATGATTGTGGTTTATCGCAAAGGAAGTTCGTCTAGAAGTTAACCCTACTTATTAATTTACCCATTACTCTAAAATCATAATTACCCATTTCTGGGCTTATCAAAAAAATTTAATTTTTATGATTGAGGAGCAAGCATGTGGACACACTGCTAGAATTAGAAAAAGAACAACGCCTATCGTATGAAGTTCTGGATGAAACCTTCTATAAAAATTGCCGTAATGAAATCACAGAGAAACGATTAGCCGAATTATCTAGATTAGCTGAAGAAATGGGCGAACGAGAAATTTATGGTGATTATTCTTCGCCGTCTGATTATTTAAAAGCGTTAAAGATTACTCTTGGTTCAACGATGGAAACGAGACATTGCGGAACCTTTTTATATCGAAAAATCCTACCTTTTCTTAGGGCAAAAAAAAACTTCCTCGACGTTGGCCCCGGCAATGGAAGACTTACTCGTTGGATTGGAAGGCGTTTTCAAAAAATAACTGCCATTGATACAAATCAACTTGCTATAAATAAGTTCCCATTCATTCATCCCAACACAGACTGCATCAATAAAATCTGCGATTCCATATTGAATGCTCAGCTTCAAAGTAATCTTTATGACTTATCTCTTATATCTCATGCACTCTATTATATTAATTCTACCCAATGGACAAATGTCATATCCAAACTCTACAGAGCTACAAAACCCGGCGGAATTATAGTTCTTATTCTTGCAGGAGATAACTTTGGAAAAGGGGAATTAATAAAAAATTTTGGCGGGGAAACTCCAGACATTGACGGGCTGTTTCAAAACTGTCACCAATTATTCCCTAAAGAAAAAATTTCTGGCTTCAGCTCGAAAGGCGCTTTTATTTCGAAGCAGACGGCTGAAATGTTGCATATTTCAGGTTTTATGCTCTATGATGCCGGCGTAATTGCACCGAAAGAAGCGTTAATAAAGTATATTAATAAGCACTTCAAGCTTGAAGATAATAGCTTTTGTATGACCAGCCAACAAAAGTTTATTTCAATCTATAAGTCTTGATGAAGCCGTTAAGGACTCTACATGAAACATAATGGGAATATCTCAACACATTCTACCTTTTCGAAGATATTGCAAAAAATAAACGAACATGCGAATAATTTTGCAATCCCCTACACAAGCTTTGGCTACTTCGGACTTATTGCCTATCCGTTTTATTTTTTTATCTGGAAAATTGCCAACTCTACCGGTTATGAAAACTTACCATTGAGATTAATTGTGTCTGCACTTTGTATCCCATTAATTTATCACGAACGTTGGCCACAAAAATTACAAAAATTTTTGGCATTATACTGGTACTTCACGATGCTATATTGCTTACCATTCCTCTTTACTTTTCTTATCCTGAAAAACAATTTGTCCCCAATATCGATCCTTAATGTCTTAGCAATTTTAACTTTAGCAGTACTATTATTAGATGCGCTTGCCTTAGCTATTATTTTACCCCTAGGAATATTATTTGGCTGGTTAGCATACAAATGCACTACGCCATATACAGCTATATTTTTGTCCGACCCAACTGGAGTTTTCATTACATACGCAAGTGTAATTCTTGTGGGTGCCTTGTTCACAAACCGCAAAGACAAACTCCACCAAGATAAATATCAAACCATGCAAGCATTGGGCGCAACAATTGCACATGAACTTCGTAACCCACTGGGAACATTAAATATCAGCACCGCTCTTCTAAAAAAGAAGATGAGTGCGCTTCTACAGATAAGCAAAAATACCGCAAAAACAAATGAAGAAAGTCATCACCTTTCTGAAATTGAACAATCCGCTGAAGAAGAATTCGCTGCCATGCATCGCGTTATTGGCTCAACTTTTACCTTTATTGATATGCTCTTGCTTAATCTCAGTCCGGCTATTAACGAAGCCAAGGTAGAAAATTTTTCAATCAGTGACAGCATAGATGAAGCATTATCTAACTACCCCTTTATGGGCAAACAAAGAGCGCTTATTGTTTGGGAAAGACATCCGGAGAAAGATTTTATTATCGAAGGCGAAAAGCTTTTATTAATTCACGTCCTTTTTAATCTATTAAAAAATTCCCTGTACTATATTGCCAAGGCTAAAAAAGGAAATATTGAAATATGGTTAGAGACCGGAGAAAAAACAAATAAGCTCTACTTCAAAGACACCGGCACCGGCATCGCAAAAGAACACATCCCCCATATCTTCAAACGCTTCTTCAGCAAAACTTACCACGGCGCCGGCGTCGGCCTTACCTTCTGTCAATGGGTCATGGAAAATCTCGGCGGGAAAATTACTTGCGAATCTGAAGAAGGTCACTATACTTTGTTTACTTTGCAGTTCCCTAATAACACCTAATGGAGAGAATCACGCATGAACGCACTTAAAATCGGACTTTGCTACTACCCTACTTCTACTGTTTTAGTCGATGACAATGATGATTTCTTAGATCGCATTTCTAAATTATTGTCCGAACATCTTATTCCCTGTAAATATTATAGCGATCCCATCGATGCTTTAGATTTCTTAAATAAAGAATACAAAGCGGACCCGTTCACCAATCGCTGCATCAGCACCACGCGCGATAGAGATATCGATACGGTTGTTTCGCATTTTGATTTTAGAAAAATTCATCACGAGATTTATAACCCCAAACGCTTTGAACAAATTAGCGTACTCGCCATAGATTACGCCATGCCAACGCTACACGGATTAGATTTCTGCCGAAAAACTGAAGAGACGTTTAGTCAGCGCTTAATTTTTACGGGCGAAGCAGGACACAGTCTTGCTGTAGAGGCTTTTAATGAAGGTATTATTCATAAATTTTTACGTAAAGGCGAAGTCAATTTGCCTGATTTATTATTGGAAGATATTCAAGGCCTTCAGAAAAATTATTTCCGTAAATTATCCGAAATTGCTCTACACAAAGCTTCTCGTGATTTATTTAAACACGCCCCCGAATGCTTACGTGATCCTGTATTTATAGAACTACTCGAAAAGATTTGTAAGAAACACAATATCGTTGAGTATTATTTATTAGATGAACACGGCAGTTTTTTACTACTCGACGAAAAGGGTATTCCGTCTTGGCTGATCGTGAAGAGCGAAAAAGATATGCATGATCTCTATGAATATGCTACAGACCAAGACGCACCAAAAGATATTTTGAATCTGCTTAAAGAACGCATAAAAGTTCCGTATTTTCATACTGACAAAGATTGGAAAGTCGGTTTTGATCAAGAAGAATGTCGTCGCTATTTTCACCCAGCGGTTGATCTCAAAGGACAACAACACTATTTTTATTCTTATATTGATGATCCCGATGCGTATGAATTAGATAGAAATAAAATCGTGTCATTGAAGAAATACTTTCAGAAGAAGTAAATCAACCTCACACCCGGCCTATCGTCTGATCGCCGTCCTTCGTCTCAACCACAATATCGGCGACGAGCTTTTGATGTCGACATTGCGGAAAATCTTTTTTGTGAGAGCATTGGGATTGGCACAATACAAATTAAATTTATTCTCTTCTTCGCCTACTTCTAACATGCGAACTAATAATTCATTGGTTTCCAGTTCTATAATACACGGCAAACCAATGGTTTTTTTAATATCATCTCCCGCATAACGCTTACCTGCGACATAATCACCCGGCCAAAAAATCGGCGACATGCCATCGTCAGTAATAACCGTATCGATACTATGTGGATTTAGCTCATGATACAGCTTCAATTCTTTTGCGATGATTTCTTCATCTGGAGATTTCAATAATTCTTTCATGGTAGTTTTCGAAAACGGCGCAGAAGGTTTTTCGCCAATTTCATACAGCAACCACTCAACAGTACAATCCGCCCCTTCTTCTCGAAACGCTTGAACTAATCGACGAGCACCCGCTTCGGTTAAACCCTTATTTCGTTCTTGTTCCCAATTCTGAAGACTCGACGCTGAGATCTTACTTTTAATACTGAACTGTTCACGCGATACACCCAACACCGATTCTCGCACATAGCGTATTCGCCGCGCGCGGGCTTCGGGTGAAGATCTTTTTTCACTTTCAAAATCATTCATAGGTTAAACGCTTACATGAATTGAGGTTATTTCTTACAAGCTTGTAGCACATAAGCTGATATACGAGTTTCTTTTTGCGCATTAATATGCCCCAAAAAATACTCACTATAATTTTAAAGGTATTCAAGGCGATGATCCAGCGTTCCTTGGATAATAATAAAGGCGGTTGGAAACCATAGGGTGACACCACGATAATCATATCCTTATCTTAGCCCGACCGCTGATAACAAACGCAAAAAGCATCTATTATGGTAGACATCGAAATTTTTTTGGACAGTAGCGCATGGAATCAATCTTGGTTGCTCAACCAAATTGATATCACTTCTTCATCTCATACAGAAATATTCTCGGGTATCGTTATTTCAGAAACGCTCGAAAAAATTGATCATAAAACGATGAGATGTCTACTGACAGTTGCCCATCAACTTCCTGACTATCCTGAAGAATTTCCCGCAGTTATTACAGCTAATATCAATCATTACCCGGATATAAAAATCTTGTCTCCTTCTGCAGGAACGTCATGGCCCCTTCCAGAATCATCAGAAATTTTAGTGAGCTTTATTGAGAATAATAGTAATAAACCCATTATTTTGGGCAGTTTATTTAACCATAATAAATCTGACCCTATTTCTACCCAAAATGCTTCACAGCATATTTTGCGCGCCAATCCTAATACAGAATTGTTAGTAGACGATCTTAAATCTCAGCTAAAATTTACACACAAACAAAATAGCTTAAATCTTACACAGGATATAAATATAGAAAATCCAGTGGGCAATATTTTTATAGAAACCCAGAAAAATATTTTTTATCAAAGCCAGCTTGATACACATGAAACCACTGAGAGTAATTATATCCGCACTATCACCAAAAATTTCAGTCTGAATACACAAGCGGGAAATATAAAGTTTAATACAGAGAAAAATATAGAAATTTCAGCAGAGCAAAATATTAATATCCAGGCTAATCAAGATATTTATCTAGAAAGTAAAAATTTATTACAACTAGACTCAAAAAATACAGTAGCCCTATTAGGCTCTGAAAGTTTAAGTATAGAAAGCGACGGGAATATTTCGGCAGACACGGCTAATCAAGATTTATATATCATGGCAGAAAATCATATTAAGATTACCCAAAATGGTAATACTATAGAAATCAAAGACGGAGTAATAAATTTTAATGCGCCACAGATTGTAGTATCGGGACAACCCATTTTACGTGTAAAACCAACATCCCCAGGGTAAATACCGGCGCGGCAAAAATTAAACTATCAATTCTATCCAGCAATCCACCATGCCCCGGCAAAAATCTTCCAGAATCTTTTACGCCCGCCGAACGTTTCATAAAGCTTTCAAACAAATCGCCAATAATAGCCGCAATAACTGTTATTAACGCTAACACGACCCATAATACAGAATGGAAAATCAGCGCTATAACAATTCCTACAACAACCAGAGATCCCACGGCTCCCTCGATAGTTTTCTTCGGACTGATCGACGGCGCTAATTTATGCTTACCAAACCAATTACCCACAAAATACGCCGCGATATCTGCAAGCCATACGATGAGAAATAAAACCAACAATTTATAGGGATGCGGATCTGCGGCACATAAAAGATTCAGCGCTTTCCAACAGGCGGGTAATAAAAATATTGCTGACAATTTGAAATATCTCAAAAATCCTAACGGCCATCCAATAAAACCCGCACACAAAACACCCCAGAAAAAAATGGGTGGCACAAAGAAAACTAATATCATCAATATGGCTATGTCATTTAAAAACCAAAATTGTTGCGCGCGATTATTAAGCCCAGAGAGCAACGACCATTCATAAGCTGCCCATAACATCACCACACCAGAGAGTACTGCAAATTCATCGTGCCTGAGAAAGAAAACTGAAAAAAGGACAACGGCAATTAATACGACAGCCGTCAAAAATCGGGGAATCAGGTTAGGCATGTTCACTCACTTTTCCAAAACGTCTTTCACGCTCTGCATAATATTGAAGCGCATCGTCCAAAGCCTTCTCATCAAAATCAGGCCAGAATATATCAGCAAAATATAATTCCGTATACGCCAACTGCCATAACAAAAAATTACTGATGCGTTGTTCACCGGATGTTCGAATAAATAAATCCGGCAATGGCAAGCCGCTCGTACTTAATTGGCTTTCGAAATAATCTGAAGTGATATCTTCAAGCGTTAAAATATTATTTTTAAATTGCGCCGCGATTTTTTTGCTTGCTTCAACGATATCCCATTGGCCACCGTAATCTACAGCGACGACTAAAATTAAGCCTGTATTATTTGCCGTGAGTGTAATCGCTTTTTGAATTTCAGATTGAAGCTCTGGATTAAATCTCACAATGTTGCCAATGACGCGTAGTTGAACATTGCTTTTGTGGAGCTGTTTTACTTCATGACGCAATGCATAAATAAATAATTGCATTAATGCATCGACTTCTTGTCGGGGACGCGCCCAATTTTCACTGCTGAACGCAAACAGCGTTAATACTTTAATATTGCGTTCGATACAGGCTCTTATCGTCACACGAACGGATTCATAACCGGCTTTATGTCCAGCAATACGCGGTAAACTTTTCTGCGTTGCCCAACGACCGTTGCCGTCCATAATAATGGCAATATGTTCAGGTAAAGCTTTTTTCATACGATATTATCCCTAAGATATACGGGTATGGCTACTTCAGCCGAAACTGTTTTATTATTTTTATACTGGTCTAGTGCAATCGTTAATAACATTTCAGCATGGGGATATAAAATATCTTGAGTTTGAAACGCCGAACCGGCTCTGAAATAGTTTCTGTGATTGTTGATTTTATCTAATCCCAAATTTTCAAGTTTAGCAACAAGCTCTTCGCCGATTAATTCCATAATAGTATTATTTTTATTCAGCTCATAGCGCCCAAAATATATTTCGCCCATACGTGCGTCTATACCCGCAAAGACTTTATCCGATTGATTTTCGCTGTATGCACCCTGCGCTAAAATTTGCAACGAAGAGACGGGTATAACGGGAATATTATGTGCAACTGCAATGCCTTGTGTCGCTGCCGCTGCAATTCTCACCCCGGTAAAACTTCCAGGACCACGACCAAATGCAACGGCAGATAAATCAGCAGGCGTGATATTTGCCGCTAATAATAATTCTTCACAATAGGGCAATAATAATACCGCATGTTTTTGTGGAGCGAGGTCATATTTTGAAGTGATTTTTCCGTCGGCATATAACGCAACAGAGCAAGCTTCGGTAGATGTCTCAAGTGCAAGAATATTTATCATTATTTTATTTTTCCAAATATTGCAGCTTATCGGGTTTGTCTTTCCATTCCTCAGCATCGGCTAATGGATCTTTTTTGCGCGTTAAATTCGGCCAGGTTTTAGCAAGCTCAGTATTAAGCTCTTTGAAATTTTTAAAATTATCTGGCAAATCATCTTCTGAAAAAATAGCTTTCGAAGGACATTCGGGTTCGCATAATGCACAGTCGATACATTCATCGGGATTAATCACAATAAAATTAGGGCCTTCATAGAAACAATCCACAGGACACACTTCTACGCAATCCGTAAATTTGCACTTAATGCAATTCTCAGTAACCACAAATGCCATAAAAAAAGCTCCGGTTTACATTTCAATCCGGGCTATTATATAGTGGTCTTCGTTCAAAAAGGAGAATTTGATCATGGCTGTGACCCCTTCAAACATGTTGCCCCTTGGAACCCGTGCGCCAGACTTTACCCTACCCGATGTTGTCTCTGGCCAATCCTATACTTTAAAACCGGGCCAACCGACTGTAATCGTTTTCATGTGTAATCACTGTCCCTTTGTACAACACATTCTTCCGAAGTTAATCGAGGTTACTGAGGCCTATCAAAAAAAGGGCGTCAATTTTATAGCCATCAATTCCAATGATATTAAAAATTACCCTGAAGATGCGCCAGATAAAATGAAAACGTTGGCTAAGCTCAAAAACTTTAATTTCCCATACTTGTTTGATGAAACTCAAGAAACCGCTTATTTATACCAAGCCGCTTGTACCCCTGACTTTTATTTATTTGATAAAAATTTGAGCTGTGTTTACCGAGGACGATTTGATAGTTCAACGCCAGGTAATGGCGAACCGCTCACGGGCTTAGATTTATGCAACGCGATGGATAGTTTATTGGCGAATAAAAAATTAGATGACAATCAACATCCTAGCATGGGGTGTAATATTAAGTGGGTTGAATAACACCTGAAAGGTGTTATTCAACCCATCCCGAGCATCGAAGATGCGAGGGATCTCCCGAATTCAATGTTGCCCATTTATCTGTCATCCTGAGGAATGCGCAGCATGACGAAGGATCTTGTTCTTTCATGTATTAACGAAAAGGAGTTCGCATGGAATGTTTCACTGAACATACCTGGATTACATGGATTATATGTATCGCAAAACCACTCTTGTTTGCCCTTCTCATGTATTCCTTTAGCCGACTTTGCTTGGTATCCGCCAAAGTCATAAAATCTTATCCGCACAAGAAATTTTTGGACTTGGACTATAAAATCACCCTTCATGACATGCGTGAAAAAATTCTAACCCAGGAAAATTTGTCCCTAAAAACAAACGAAAAAATTCAAACGATGGAAAATCAAGCACGACAAGCAAACGACAGAATCAATGACCTAGAAAAGAAACTAAAAAATCTGAATCAAAATGGACCAATTTCCCCATCACCTAGATAATGTATGATCATATTACAGAGGAGTTCTCATGGAATGCGACAACAAACATTGTTCTGCAATTAAATGTGGCACCTCAATAGTAAAATCAATTGCTCAAATTGTTTTAATATATTTCCTCTGTGTAGCATCCTGCTCTTATGAAAAAAGCAATGATAAGTATATCGAATGGTCTAACCTTTATATAAATTATTTACATAAAATTAATCCGGAATCTAATGCTCCAGTCGCAACACCAGCAAATGGTCCCTCTAAATATTCTGTAAAAGTAGAATCCCCATATTCGTCATGGCAACAACATCCTTCAAGGTAATTTGGGCGAGGCATACCTCTCCCCTACAGTATTTTTATAAAAGCTACTTCGCACACTAAATTAAAAACTTCACCGACGACGCATGCGTCGCCTTCTACTCTCGAGAAATTAAATATTTTTTTAAAAGATTATTCAACCAATATTTATTTTTTGATAAAGTAACACTTCCACAAATAATCAAGGAGTACTTTATGGCAGCAATTACTTTCGATACTCATCCTCTCTACAAAAGGCTTGTATACGCAGGCATGACGGAAGAACAAGCAGAAACACAAATAGAAGTTATGATCGATATTTCAAAAGAAATGAACTTAGACAAATCTATTGCTCAACAAAATAAATCTTTTTGGAAAGAAATGGTAAAAACTTTTTTCTGGACGTGGATAATAAGTATGTTAATTGTCTGTGTAATCGCGATTGAAATCGTTGGGTTGAAACATATTCATTTTACATAAAAGAATAATCAAACCCAGATCCTTCACTACGCTACGCTACGCTCAGGATGACAGACGCTACGACAACCAATCCGAATAAAAATACGGTGGCGCTGAAAGCTTCTGCTGAATATCTAACACCATTTCTTCCGGACCACTTGCATAGACGTGAATCTTTCTGAAATCCATATGATTTTTTAAAACTATTTTATCTATTCTGTCTTCTGTAGAAATAACGGGAGTATATTTAAATTTATCTGTTTTCTTCGTCCACTCAACTAATTTATCATGCCAATACAAATCAGCTTGTTTTCGAACCGTCCAGTATAAATATATTTCTGGGTGATCTTTATCTTTAAGCGCTTCTTCTATTATAGCCTTGCATGGTGCAAGACCTGTTCCTGCGGCTATAAATAATAAAGGATATTTCGGATAAGCCTGATAACGCAACTCACCAAACGGTCCCGTAAAATTTAATTTTTTGTCTTGCTTGATTTGCTGAATTAATTTTTTCGTGAAGGGATTGTCCGGCGCATGTCGAACATGAAATTCTATACTATTATCATCATACGTATTAGCAATGGAAAACGGCCTGGGAGGATCTTGATCGACTAATAATTGAACATATTGACCAGCGGTATATCTAAATTTTTCAGCAGGCTGTGATGCAATCACTTGCATCACATAACCCGATAATTCTGTGTGGCTTAAAACATCTACCGTAATAATATTATCCAAAATTAACCACGTTTCATTGCATCAAAAAATTCTTCGTTTGTCTTAGACTGACGCAATCTGTCATGTAAAAATTCCATCGCGGCTAATTCATCCATCGGATGTAATAATTTACGCAGTATCCATATTTTCTGTAACTCATCGTTCTTGATTAATAATTCTTCGCGACGTGTTCCAGAACGGTTGATATTAATAGACGGATACACTCTCTTCTCTGCAATGCGTCGATCCAAATGCACTTCCATGTTACCCGTGCCTTTGAATTCTTCATAAATCACATCGTCCATCTTCGAGCCCGTATCAACCAACGCTGTTGCAATGATGGTTAAACTTCCGCCCTCTTCAATATTTCTCGCAGCACCAAAAAATCTCTTCGGTCTTTGTAAAGCATTTGCATCCACACCACCTGTAAGAACTTTTCCAGATGTTGGAATAACAGTGTTATACGCACGTGCTAGTCGGGTAATAGAATCTAATAAAATGACGACATCTCTTTTATGCTCAACAAGACGCTTTGCTTTTTCGATAACCATTTCGGCGACTTGAACGTGACGCGTTGCAGGTTCATCAAAAGTACTTGCAATGACTTCGCCTCGTACAGAACGTGCCATTTCAGTCACTTCTTCTGGACGCTCGTCTATTAATAAGACTATTAAGAAACATTCAGGATGATTGTCAGTGATGGACTGCGCAATATTTTGCAGCATCATTGTCTTACCCGCCTTCGGTGGCGAAACAATTAATCCACGTTGACCCTTTCCGATCGGCGAAATCAAATCAATAACACGTGCGGTAATATCTTCTGTACTACCATTGCCGCGTTCTAGTTTAATTAATTCATTCGGGAATAACGGCGTTAAGTTTTCGAACAATACTTTATTTTGAGCGCTTTGCGGATCTTCAAAATTAATTTTGCTGACTTTTAATAACGCAAAATAACGTTCGCCTTCTTTGGGCGGTCGAATCGTTCCACGAACAATATCACCCGTTCGTAAACTAAAGCGACGAATTTGACTCGGAGAAACATAAATATCATCCGGACCTGCAAGAAAAGATGTTTCATCGGTACGTAAAAATCCAAAGCCATCTTGGAGAATTTCCAAAACGCCTACGCCCTCAATATCAGAACCCTGCTTCGCAAATGCTTTTAATATAGTAAAAATCATGTCTTTTTTGTGAAGACGCGCGAGATTTTCCAATCCCATGTTTTGCGCCACTTCCATCAACTGTGTCGGATTTTTTTTCTTGAGCTCCGTCAGATTCATCATTTTGATGAGAGCATCTGCGTGAACTGGAACTGGGTTGGCGGTGGCGGGTTTGTCACTTACAGCATCTGTTACGATTGGATTTACGGCTTTAGCGGTCATAGATTAATCAATCCGAATGTGTGGTAAATTGTGGAGGAAATTGAGATAGGCCATCTGTCGATTTCATTTTTTCTGAAGGCTACCATGTAAGGAACTGTTATGCAAGACGAAATCCAATTTAACATCAAAGACGGAATCGGCATTATTACACTGAACCGACCTTCGGCACTTAATGCACTCAATATGGATATGCTCACAGCGATCCATCAACAACTTCTCCAATGGGAAAAAAACGAAGCAATTTTATCCGTTCTTATTCAAAGTTCAACCCCCCGTGTATTTTGTGCTGGCGGTGATATTAAAGCGGTCTATCTCGCTCATCAAAAAAAGATAAAAAATCTGAGTATGTATTTCAAAAAAGAATATGAATTAAATCACTATATTCATAATTATCCTAAACCCTATATTGCTTTATTAGATGGACTGACGATGGGAGGTGGCGCAGGCGTTTCTTTGCACGGACGATTTCGTATTGCGACAGAACATTTTAGTTTTGCAATGCCCGAAGCCGGCATTGGATTTTTTCCCGATGTCGGAACAAGCTATTTATTATCTCGATTACCTCACGAAATAGGTGTCTATTTGGGACTCACGGGTACGCGAATTAATTCTACTGAAGCGTTATATGTAAAATTAATCGACTTAGATTGCACGAATGGCGCACAAGAAAATCATCTCAAAAATCACCAGATACTCATCGAAAAACATTTCAAATATAATACTGTCGAGGAAATTTTCAAAAGCCTCTCTGACGATCAACATCCTTGGGCACAACATACCCTCAACGTTTTGAAACAAAAATCACCCACAAGCCTTAAGATCACCCTAAAATTACTTCGTAACACAAAAAATTTGAGCTTCGAAGAATGCATAACACTCGAGCACAAATTAGCCGCCTATTGCGTAGAAAGCCATGATTTTTATGAAGGCATTCGCGCGGCCATTATTGATAAAGACAAAAAACCTCAGTGGGAGCCAAATACCCTGGATAAAGTAGATAAGAAAATTTTGGATCTGATATAGTATCGCCATCCTAAATGGCAGCTATATGTGGAGATAAACAACGTGTCTGACATCAGCAATATCGTAAAATATATTCAAAAACAAAAACCTAACTTCACCCCTCGCGTGGGAATGATCTTAGGTTCTGGATTAGGCAGCGTCGGCAATGAAATAAAAGATAGCGTTAAACTTCCCTTCTCTTCCATTCCGGGGTTTCCCCAAAGCAGCGTTGCAGGGCATAAAGGCCAATTAATTTTGGGTACATTGGGAAGCACGGCCGTTGCCTGTATGCAAGGCAGAATTCATGGTTACGAAGGCACTGAAGGCACCGCCTACAAATTATTTATCCGAACACTAAAATTATTGGGTTGTGAAATCTTATTTGTGACCAATGCTGCCGGATCGCTACACGAAAAAGTAGGCCCCGGAGAACTTATGCTCATTTCTGATCATATTAATATGAATCATCGCAATCCATTAATAGGCCCCAACAATGATGAATTTGGCGATCGATTTCACGCCATGACGGATGCGTATGATTCAATACTTCGAAAACGAATCCACAACATCGCAAAAAAAATACATATCCCATTAACCGAAGGTGTTTACATCAGCGTCACAGGTCCCTCGTTTGAAACACCCGCAGAAATTCGTGCGTATCGAGTATTGGGCGCAGATGCCGTCGGTATGTCGACCGTTCCCGAAGTCATTATTGCCAGACATTGCGGATTACGCGTCGCAGCAATTTCATCCATTACCAATCTCGCTGCAGGAATGGCAGATGAAACGTTATCTCACGAAGGAACATTGCATTACGGACAAATTGCTGCAAAAAATTTATCGCGATTACTTATTGAAACCCTGGAGAGCTTACACCATGAACCCTGCTGATCTAAAAACACTCTTACACTGTCTGGATTTGACCAATCTGAATGACCATGACGGCGAAGCTGAAATTCAAAAATTATGTCATGCAGCCACTACCACACAAGGTAATGTCGCTGCAGTGTGTATTTATCCTCAATTTGTTGGCTTAACCTGGAAAAATTTAATTAAGCAGCCCATCAAAATAGCTACCGTGGTTAATTTTCCCAAAGCCAACGATTCGCTCGAAAAAATTACGCACGATATTCAACAAGCTCTATTGGATGGCGCAACAGAAATCGATGCGGTTATGCCTCATGATGATAATGGCGAATTTGTAGCGCACTGCAAAAAATTATGTGGCGACAAAGCGGTATTAAAAATAATTCTAGAATCCGGCGAGATTGATGAAAAACTGATCGAGAAAAAAAGTCATCTTGCCATTCAACACGGCGCAGATTTTTTAAAAACATCCACGGGTAAAGTTTCCGTTGGCGCAACCCCAGTCGCTGCAACTATTATGCTCACTGCTATAAAAAATAGCGGTAAACCTGTGGGTTTTAAAGCTTCTGGCGGCATCAAAACATTGGAAGACGCAAGCGTTTATGTTAATTTAGTCAAAAAAATACTGGGTGAATCTGCATTTTCACCTGCTCGTTTTAGAATAGGTACCAGCCGACTCCTTGAGGATATTTTATGCGCATTCACGAATCCGAATTAATCTTAAATAAAGATGGCAGTATTTATCACTTAAATTTATTACCTGAAGATATTGCTGATACTATTCTCGTCGTCGGCGATCCAGACAGAGTACCGCAAGTGTCCTGTTATTTTGATCGCATAGAAATCCGAAAACAAAAACGCGAATTAGTCACTCACACGGGCTATATTGGCAAGAAACGCATCAGCGTTATTTCAACGGGCATGGGTGTTGGCGGTATTGATATTGCAATAAACGAATTAGATGCCCTCGCCAATATTGATTTTAAAACACGTATGATTAATCCTACTCTCAAAAAACTGGATATTATTCGCATCGGTACATCCGGCGCACTTCAAAAAGAGGTTCCGGTTGATAGCATGGTTGTTTCACATCGTGGTCTTGGCTTTGATGGATTAGCCGGATTTTACGAAATAGAATACAACGACGAAGAAAAACGTCTGACACAACAAGTCCTCGAGAAATTCAATCATCATCCTGCTATTCAAGCTTGTTATATTGCCGAAGGGGATCCTGAATTATTGAATTTATTGGGTAGCAAAGAAGCCATCGTTGGCACAACGGTTACGTCCAGCGGATTTTATGCAGCACAAGGTCGCGTATTACGCGGTCAACTTCAAATCAAAGATTTCATTGAAAAATTACAACAATTAAATATGACCAATTTTGAAATGGAAACATCACTGCTGTATGCCCTGGGAAAAATTTTAGGACACCGCATGTCTTCCGTCTGTGCGATTGTAGCTAATCGTGCTACGCAAGAATTTAGCAAAGAACCCGCTGAAGCCGTTGATAGTACCATTCGATTTGTTCTCGAAAAAATTTCTTCAGTTCAGGAAACGTTAGTTCAAGCTTAAGTTAATTAAGCACGCAAGTAATTAAGTAAGTAAGGAGACTCTTATGGCATTTAGTGCCAATGCACACTGGCGCGACTCAGCACGTGCTGCGCGTTTTTTCTTTGTTGATGCACGCGCCGCCTTTCCACTACTGCTCTTTTTACTTCACATGAGATGGTGGACGTTTGGTCTTGCGATCGTGACGATGATATTTTTTGCGCTGCTCGAAAAATATGGTTTCACGGTAGTTGTCTTCGGTCGATGGTTGCGGAATTTTATGGCGGGGCCCGCTAAATCTGCTCATGCATGGTGGAAAAAATAATGGCTGATCTTATTAAACAGATTCACCAAATCGCCAGAACCTTGGGTGCCAAATTTACCTTTAATGACAAATCTATCAGCATTGAAGATGCTTTGTCAGAAACTGGTCTTTTACCGGCTATCTCTAGGCGAGCAGATCAGCTCTGCTCGCTGTGTCTAGGCTATGGCATAGGAATTTCCTTTGAGGAGGCCGAAAAGACCACACTGGGCGTTAAAGTCGTTTTTGACGATGTAACCCCCAACAGCCTACGCTACCTCTGTATTGCGGACGTTATCGCTGAACTTATCAACGCCAGCCCGAACAAGCCCGTGACGCCACTTGATGAACTCATGTATGATTAGCCTTTTGTACATGCCGATTTATAGACTATATTAATAGTGTTGGGGGGATGGTTCATTATGGCAACGAAATCAACATCTGAAGTGTGGAGTGAAATCCAGGGGGTCACAAAGCCCTTGGAGAATACGCTGAAGGCTTTGGCTGAGAATCTTAATGGGTCAGCGGCAGGAAAGGCGCAAGCCCAATCTAACCTCGAAGTTGTTCAAAACTTGAATACGACGGGTGCACAACTTGCAGCACAAGCGACACAAACACAATCACTGGGCATGGGCATGCGTAGAGGCGGAAGCAGCGCACCTGATGACAGAGCCAAAGACGACGACAAAGACAAGTAGGAATAGTTAATCTAAATTTATGGATCAAGATACCGAACACAGTCTCGAATTAATCCGCGCGCTCGATGAAGCCATTGCCAAAGGTCATTGGGAAGGTGGGCTTTTTTTTCAAGCCGCCGGGAAAAAGTTACGCGACCTCAGTGAAAAATTAAAAAAAGAATTGAATTTTGAAGATGAGAAACATCCCTCTCCTGTAGAAATGATGGATTACGTCAAACAAAAAAGTGGATTGGTCGAAGTCTATATTGCCGTGTATTGCGCCGAAGGTTCAAGTATTTTGCGCTGGGAAGCTGTACTCGGCACACTTCCAAAGCAAGTGGTGGGTCGTCCGATTTATAAACGCGAAAAAGATATTAAAGATATTATTGCCGCCAAAGAAAATCCCATCAACGATGGATATATTATTGCCTATATTACCGAAATGGATATTCTCAAACCCTCTTTTCGCGAAAAAGTCTCTCTGGATCGTTTCGGACATGAACTGATTCGGCTGAAAGACAACACCCTCAAACTCGAAAATATCACCAAGCTTATTCATCTTTCGGGTGAATATGCCTATAAGAATGGCAAATTAACCCGGCTTTAATACACTTTTCCACCCCAACCCCCCATTTTTTCTGTCTTTTATGCTAGACTTTCTCCCGTATTGTTTACTTTAAGAGGAAAAAAATATGTCAGCTGAGCTTGAATTAGTAGATGCGGAATTATTAAGTCGTGAACCAGGAAATAGTGAATCCGGACAGTCAGCTGTCCCACCTCCCAGAGGTGGTGGTTCTTTAAACTTACTCCCAGTTCAAAGAGGGTTCGGCATTTTTAGTTGTTCTGTCAGAAAGAAAAAAACTCAAGCTGAGATTCATCAGGACTATGTTGATGCAGTAGCAGCACTTCGAGGAATTCTTGCACAACGAGAAATTGCAGATCTACAGCTAAACGAAGGCGATTTTCCTGAAGCAAGTGTAAAAATTAATGATGCAACAAGAGCTGCTGTAATAGATATGCTTCAAAAACAGAGACCATATCAAATCCAACAAAGCCATGCTGCTCTAGATCAAATCGATGCAGTTGTAAAAGTTATTCCGGAGAGAAAAGAAGTCGCTACCCGTGCGATCATTGCTTTAACAAAGGTATTAAAAACACCCACACCAGAAAATATCCAAGAACTTTTTAGCGCTCAACAGGCACTTAAAACTGCAGATCCTGCATTTCAAGCAGCTGCGCTCAGCTTAGCCGGAATTGGAGTAAGTGCGTGGATAACTGGACTTGTTTTGACTGCGGTATTTAGCGCTGCACCACCCGCACTTGGCATCTTCTTCGGTCTTTTAATCGTCGGAGGAGCTGTCTGTATGGGAATCGGATTGTGTATGTCGATTACGCGTTCTGCAGACGCCGCAAGACTTTCCGGCCCTGCAGGTGTATTAGAGACATGTGGTAATGCTTTAAACGAGGGATTAAAAACAATTGGGCTTCGTAGCAGATAAAAAATAAATTACGTGGTCTGCATCGGCAATGAACGCGGTTGCGGACCAATGTAATTTGCCAACGGTCGAATTAATTTATTATGCGCACGCTGCTCTCGCACGTGCGCTAACCATCCCGTCACACGCGAAATCACAAACATCGGCGTAAATAATTCTGTTGGAATTCCCATGCAGTGATACACCAACGCACTGTAAAAATCTAAATTGGGAAATAATTTTTTTTCAGTCCACATAATTTGTTCTATTTTTTCAGCTATAAGAAATAAATTTTGCTGCTGTGTTTTATCTGCTAATTTTCGGGCTAATTCTTTAACAACAGCCGAACGTGGATCTTCTTTGGTATAAACTCGATGACCAAATCCCATAATTAATTTTTTTTCTGATAATGATTTTTTAACGCCCTGCTCAGCTGAATGTATATCTGAAAAACGTTGAATTAATTTCATGGCCTCTTCATTTGCACCGCCATGTAATACGCCTCGTAAAGTGCCTATGCCTGTTGTAATACAAGAATATACGTCACTTAATGTCGAAGCGGTAACGCGTGCCGCAAACGTCGACGCATTAAATTCATGTTCTGCATATAATATTAAAGAGATATCTAACGCGCGAGAATAAAACGGATCCGGACTCGACCCATGCAATGCTTTAAGAAAATAAACCGCCGTGCTTTTTTCGGATAACTTAATTTCTTGTTTCTTAAGCCAGGTTAATAGTATTAGCGGGGCTACAGAAACTATTTTATCAAAGCTTTCTGGATTTTCTGGTTCGAGTGTTCCCAATAAAGAAATTCCCGTTCTCAAAACATCCATCGGATTAGCCGATTCGGGAATGCTATTTAAACAGGCTGTCACTTTTTCGGGTAATACTCTTAATTTAGCTAATTTTTCTTGGTAATTTTTGAGTAATTCCGCATCAGGCAATTCGCCATAAATTAATAAATAAGCAACCGCTTCAAAACTCGAATGGTTTGCTAAATCATGAATGTCATAACCCCGATAGGTTAAGCCAACGCCTGATTTTCCCACGGTTGATATTGCAGTATCTCCTGCGGTAACACCGGCCAATCCTTGGGTTTCTTTCATGCCTGATCCTGTGCACAGCGTCGACAATGCGTTTCTTTAATAAAGAAAATGCTAATAATAAGCCCCAATACACCACAAAACGGAATTAATGACATCGCTGCAACATAATCATTTAAATGATATAACGGCACATCATGAATATATCCACCCTGCCAATGATTGTGCAAAATCATTCCCGCTAAAGGTTGAAGCACCGCACCACTTAATACTAGTACTAAATTATTAAACCCAATGGCAGTACCTGTTACATGGTTTGCATTGTTATCTTTAACAACGGCAAAAGATAATGCCTGGCCTGATCCCGCTAATCCAAACATGAATAAAACGGCATACATCATATGATAGGAAACTGGAACGTACAGAACCATAACACCTGAAACAACCGTAAAAATACTGCACAAAATTAAAATCCCACGACGGTTTTGAAAAAAATCAGACATCCATCCAAATAGTGGACTACCCACTCCTATACCTAACCAAATCATTGCACAAGCCATAGAGGCCTGTGTAGTTGAAATTTGATATTTTTCGACAAGATATGGAATTCCCCACAACGCTGCAAACAATACAACGGGGCCCCATGATGCAAATGCATAAATTCCGGTAAACCAGGTTTGTGATTTTCCAAGGACAGTTCTTAACCGACCCATCTCACCTTTTTTCTTTTTAGGTGTTTCGAGTACTACACCAGGAGGATGATCTCTTACCACTAATGAAATTAATATGGCTAAAGCTACACCAAAAATAGCGACCCATTTCAACGTCGATCGCCAACCGAAATCTTCTACTGCAGCTGCAATAGGAATTTGTCCACAAATTGCACCGATGGCACTCATCGATTGCACAACACCTGCAACCAATGCGAAATAATAAGGCGGAAACCAACGCGACACCAACATCAGCGCACCAATAAATGAAAAGGCCGATCCCATGCCCATCAAAAATCGTCCTGTTGATGCCATCGCCACATTGTGTGTAGTACAAAAGAAAAAAGCACCCGCCGCGCACACTAAAATCGCCGCTGTTAATACCCGGCGAGGACCAAAACAGTCATACAATAACCCAGCCACTAATTGCATCGGCGTATAAGAATAATAATAAAAAGCAGAAATAATACTCACACCTGCCGCGCCCACAGAAAACGACTCCATGAGTTGCGTTGTCATAACACTGGGAGAAACTTGCAAAACAAATTCGTAAAGATAAAACATCGCTGCGAGACTACAAATTAAATAAGGCAAATACCACGGAACAATTGCACCAATTAATCTTCGATGTTTCATGATCATGAATGACTATCCTCTACACATCGTCGACAATGGGTTTCTTTAATAAAGAAAATGCAGATAATAAGTCCCAACACACCACAAAATGGAATCAGTGACATCGCAGCAATATAATCGCCTAAATGATACAACGGCACACCGTGAAGATACTGCCCTTCCCAATGTTTATGTAAAATCACACCCGCCAATGGTTGAAAAACGGCACCACCTAACACCACCGCTAAATTATTGAACCCAATGGCCGTCCCAGTAACATGGCTCGAGTGATTATCTTTTACCAACGCAAAAGACATCGCCTGACTTGATGCAGCTAAACCGAACAAAAATAATACGGCATACATTGTTTTATACGAAATATGTGGGACATATAAAACTAATATCCCTGATATAATTGTGAGTACACTACACACCATCAATGGTACACGACGATTTTGGAAAAAATCAGACAACCAGCCAAAAATGGGACTTCCTAAACCAATCCCTAACCAAATCATCGCGCATGCTGCAGACGCCTCTGTTGTCGAAACGTGATATTTAGCGACTAAATAGGGAATTCCCCACAGCGCTGCAAATAAAACTATTGGCCCCCACGCTGAAAATGCATAAATCCCAATAAACCAGGTTTGTGCTTTTCCCAACACCGCTTTCAAACGCGACAATTCACCATTCTGATGGCGAGGAGGAGTAATCACTGCACCGGGAGGATGATCTTTAACAACAAGCGACATTAAAATCGCGAGGCCTACACCAAAAATAGCCACCCATTTTAATGTCGATCGCCAACCAAAATCTTCTACTGCAGCTGCAATCGGAATCTGTCCACAAATTGCGCCAATAGAGCTCATTAATTGGACAATGCCCGCAATTAAAGCAAAATAATACGGCGGAAACCAACGCGACACTAACATCAACGCACCAATAAATGAAAACGCTGAACCCATACCCATCAAAAAACGACCGGTCGATGCCATCGCAACACTGTCTGTCGTACAAAAGAAAAAAGCACCGGCAGAACAAACTAATATAGCCGCGGTTAATACACGTCGAGGTCCAAAACGGTCATACAATAATCCGGCGGCTAATTGCATTGGCGTGTATGAAAAATAATAAAACGCAGAAATAACACTGACCTTCGCTGCGCCAATACCAAAATCGCGCATGAGTTGTGTCGTCATGACACTGGGAGAAACCTGAAGAACAAATTCATACAGATAAAACGTTGAAGCAAGAATACAAATTAAATAGGGTAAATACCGCGGAACTGACGTCATCGTAGAATTTTTGTATATCACAGATATTCCCCTCTGTAGGACGAAGGGAACATCATAATGATATTTTTAGGGCGTTGACAAGTCTAATCTTGATGACCCAATTATGGATTCACTGACGCCAATGAGACATCCGCTGTCAAAACAAGCTTATTTTGCACTTTTAATGGCGGCGCATTTTCATTTGACGCGGTTGCAACCATCGCTCTCATTTGAGGCTGAGGCATCACATCTTCCCTGAAATTAATTTCATGCACCGCATAATGCTGATTAGGGTAAATTTTATTTAACGTCACTAATTCTTTTTGAATTTGTTGATAGACCTGCTCACGTAAAGTCTCACGCACCGTAATGGCGTCAGCCAACGTTGGCATAAAATTAATATCACCTACCGTATACGTCTCGCCTTCTTTGCTGATTTTTTTAGCCTGGCTACGAATATTAATTAAAGACGCTTCAGGTAAACGTGCACTTGCTTCGACTTGAAGTTGCTCCAAGCCAGATTGATTAGGGGTACGGTTAAATTGCGTAATATGCCAATCTGTTTTAGCAATACTGTTTAATTTATCTATAATATCAACATGCGCTTTGGCTAATTGATCTTCTGTTAAGCTAGCACTGATATTAATAACAACCTCAGCGGTTTGAGAAGCAACCCAGCCTTCGGCACTGGTTTGATAATCGACTTTATTTAAAACAGGTCGGGTAGGTCCAACAGGAGACATCACTACGGCATAACTTAATGCAGGCAAAACCCATAACAATCCTATCAATACGCCTTTACGCATACCACTCTCCTTTCAAGGTTCCCCACAATTTAGCAAACATGGTATCCTTCGGCTTCTTTTTTGGCATCACTAAAGGACAAAACATTATGCCACACCGTCGCGATGTTTTTAAACACGCTGAAAAGCTCGGCTTTGGTGAATTACATTTTAAAATTGATCCCGAAACGCAATTGTTTGCCATCATTGCTATTCATAATTTAAAACGCGGTCCTGCTCTCGGCGGTTGTCGTTGGCGACATTATGACAATACCGGCGATGCAATTTATGACGCATTACGATTAGCGCGAGGCATGACATTTAAATCAGCTATCAGTCATCTTCCTCATGGCGGTGGAAAAGCCGTTATTATTCGTCCCCCCAAAATTCTCGACAAAGAAAAATATTTTGAATCTTTTGCGAAGTTTATTAACGAATTAGGTGGAACGTATATTACCGCAGCGGATAGTGGCACAACCGTTGAAGAAATGGACATCATTGCCAAATATACTAAATATGTCACCAGTACCACTAAAATTGGCAACCCAGCTATATATACGGCACATGGAGTACTACGTAGCATTGAAGCCGCGGTTAAATTCAAATTAGGCAAAAATTCTCTGAAGGGAATTCATATTACTATTCAGGGCGTTGGCCAAGTGGGTTATTTATTAGCAAAATCTTGTCATGAATTAGGCGCAACACTCACCGTCTCTGATGTTGATGAAGTATCCACAGAACGTTGTAAAAAAGAATTTGGCGCGACAGTCGTTTCACCTAATACCATTCACACGATAAAATCCGATGTGTTTGCACCGTGTGCATTAGGGGCTGTGTTAAATCATCATACGATTTCGAAAATTCACTCGCCCATTATTGCCGGCTCTGCGAATAATCAATTAGCTGAAGTTTCTGACGGTCACTTATTACACCGCTTAGGAATTTTATACGCACCTGATTTTGTTGCAAACGCAGGTGGTGTGATTCAAGCCAGTGCAAAATATTATGGCGATACTGAAGAACAGCTGACAAAAAAAATCGATGGGATTTACGATACGCTCATGACCATTTTTGAGAGGTCTTCGAAAACACATAAATCCACTAGCGATATTGCAGATGAATTAGCGATGGAGATTTTAGAACATGAATAAAGCCGTAAAAATAGCCGCAGAGTTTTCTATTCCGTATTACCAGTATTTAAATTCCGAAAGTAAAGTTATTTCCCCTCTTCCTGAATTTGCCAAAAATTTTGAATATCTCAAAGATCTTTATAAACATATGGTTTTAACCCGGACTTTTGACACAAAAGCTATTGCTCTGCAACGCACAGGAAAACTAGGTACGTATGCTTCTTCCTTAGGTCAGGAAGCAATTCCGACGGGTATCGGCAAAGCATTACACCCAACCGATGTATTTTTAACGTTTTATAGAGGCTATGGCACGCAATTTTTACGTGGTGTTACCATGGAAGAGATTTTTTTATATTGGGGTGGCAGTGAAGCCGGAAATAATTTTAAAGCAGAATCCGCTAAGCAAGATTTTCCGATGTGTGTTCCCATTGGCTCGCAATATTTACATGCCGTTGGAGTTGCTACCGCTTTTAAATTACGTCACCAAAAACGTGCGGTATTAGTTACGTGTGGTGACGGCGCTACTTCACAAGGCGATGTGTATGAAGCCCTAAACGTTGCAGGTGCGTGGAATTTACCCGTTGTATTTATTATAGAAAATAATCAGTGGGCTATTTCTGTCCCTCGCGAAAAACAAACGGCTGCTAAAACATTAGCTCAAAAGGGAATTGCAGCAGGCATTGCATCAGAACAAGTTGATGGCAATGATGTCATAGCCGTACAAGACAGAGTTGCTATTGCATTAGAAAAAGCGCGAAATAATTTAGGCCCGACGGTTATTGAGGCAATTACCTATAGATTAAGCGATCATACAACAGCCGATGATGCATCGAGATATAGAAATAAAGATATTGTGGGTAAATCTTGGCAAGAAGAGCCCGTAATAAGATTACGCAATTATTTATTTGAAAATAAACACTGGTCAGAATCAGAAGAAAAAGAATGGCAAACAGCATGTTCAGAAAAAGTCGAGAAAGCCGTAGCGAATTATTTAAATACCCCACCCGAACCCAAAGAAAACATGTTTAATTTTCATTACGGCAATATGCCGAAGTCATTAATAGCACAACGAGATAAATTTTTATGAGTGCACCAATTACTTTAGTCGAAGCTGTAACTCAAGCGCTAAATTATGAAATGACCCATGACAAAGACGTTATTGTTTTGGGCGAAGATGTAGGTCCCAACGGTGGTGTGTTTCGTGCAACGGCAGGATTATCTCAAAAATTTGGTGAAGAAAGAGTTTTAGATACACCGCTTGCTGAATCTATGATTGCTGGATTGTGCATTGGCATGTCTACACAGGGATTAAAACCCGTTGCTGAATTTCAGTTTGATGGATTTACCTATCCGGCGTTTGATCAAATTATTAGTCACGCAGCGCGCATGAGAAACAGAACACGTGGAAGATTAACGTGCCCCATCGTTTTTCGCGCACCGTACGGTGGTGGAATTCATGCACCGGAACATCACTCTGAAAGTCCCGAGACTTTTTTTGCACATATTCCTGGCTTGAGAGTTATTATTCCCTCTTCTCCCGCAAAAGCGTATGGATTATTACTTGCTGCTATTAGAGATCCCGATCCGGTCATATTTTTCGAACCCAAAAGAATTTATCGCAAAATTAAACAGCATGTTCCAGACAATGGCGAAGCGATGTTATTAGACAAAGCGTTTGTTTTACGCGAGGGCTCAGATGTAACGTTAATTACGTGGGGCGCAACGGTTTATGAAACGCTCGACGCTGCTGCACAATTACAAAAAGAAAATATATCCTGTGAAGTTATAGATCTTTGTTCTATTAAACCTATAGATTCAGAAACTATATTACATTCCGTTCACAAAACTGGCCGTGCGGTAATTATTCATGAAGCGCCACGAACATGCGGCGTAGGCGCAGAAATTGCTGCAATTTTGGCTGAAGATTTTTATTGCCTAAAAGCGCCAATAGAAAGAGTCACCGGATTTGATATCACCATGCCCTATGCACGCATGGAACATGATGCCATGCCGCAGGTGAAGAATATTATTGAGGGTGTGAAGAAAATATTCTGAATCCTTTACCTCATCCGCCCTTCGGGCACCTTCTCCTGGTAACAGGAGAAGGAAGAAAATTAATCTACGATTTTCTATTCCCTCAAATTTAACACCAGAACCTTCGTCGTGCTACGCACTCCTCAGGATGACAGAGAAACTGGTCGAAGCATGCCTCGCTCAAATAATAATTTGACGGAATATCGGGACGAGAAAAATCTCGCCCCTACGGGTACGCTTACTTACTTGCAAAATAATTCACGAGTAATATAGAATATTGCTGATGTAATAACCTATTCTAATATTCCCTCTGCCTCTGGCATAAATCGGAAATCTCTCAGCAACAATTTATATACCTTCAGGAAGCCCCTATGCGCTTTAGAGATTTTTTACGTGGATATGGTAGTCTCTTCACACTCTTTCCTACTGACCATAATGAAATGACTTATTTTAAAATCTCCACACTTTCAGACAAAGAAGCCTTGAGCGAAGACTGGAAAATTGTGGGTAATGATTTATATGACGCAGTGGAGTCTGTACTACATGAAAAGAAAAACACATAAAGAATTAATAGAAATTGCTTTTACTCGTCCTGGTGTTCGACGTGAATACGAAAAACTTGGAGCTGAATTTTCCGCATTAAACGAATTACTTAAAGCCCGAATTAAAGGCACGAGAAAAATCTCGCCCCTACAATAAAATAAATAGACCCAATTTATTTCAACACATGCTCAACTTCACCGTTAAAGTACTGAACATCTACAACAGCACCCTGCGAATTTTTCGCCACATATTTACTGCCTAAATGAACATTGTCGCCAACAAAGAGTTGATGTTGTTGGCCGTTCTCATCCACTTCAGTGACATTACCCGCTACTCGAACAACCTGCCCCACGACAATTAAACCTTTATTGTCATCAGATACAGCCGGAAGACTCAGTTTACTCGTATCCCCAATCATTGATGCGCCACTTATGATGGGAGTCGTACTTAAGAAAGTAGTATTTGAATTATTTTCATTTAAACCCACGATAGGATTTACGGATGATACCGTGGATGTTGCGGCAAAATTGTTAATGACGGGAATATTATTAACGCTTGAGGAACTTCCCACGTCACCATTACTTATACTCGGCGTAGTTGTTTGTGTTGGCGTTATCACTACTGAACTCTGTGTTGTCTTTTCACCTGAAGCACTTGTTTCACTCGGATTATTAATAACAGGAGCGCTGTTCATGTTTGTCGCACCGCCCTCATCAGGAGCAGGTGTAACTATTGGTGTAATAACCGGCGTTGTTGTTATCGTTGGAGTTGTTACTACTGGACTACTGGTAATTGTTACAGGTTGAGTTGTAATAACTGGCGTTATTGTCGTACTCACGCTCGGATTATTAATGACGGGAGTATTATTACTATTTGTTGTACCTCCCACGTCACCATTACTTATACTGGGTGTTGTTGGTGCGGTAACTACGGGAGTCGTTATTGTCTGCACGATTGTCGTCGTCTTAACAGTTGTTATTTCCCCCGGCGATTTTATGACTTTTACAGAACTTGTTTCTGTGACATCTTTATTCGGCGTGAGCTTCACTGAACCATCACTTCCCACAGAAATTTTATTTGCTTCAATCGATCCCGTCGTCGCAATACAACCATTGACGACTTTTCTCGCATCCGTTACAGGCATCGATACTGTATTACTACTATTTTTATTACTGCTATTTTTTGTAGTATCAGCATTAGATTTAGAGTCATATTTAAAATGAACTAAATTATCTCCATATAAATCTAGCGTCGAAATAATTCCTGATGATGTCGACACTTGATGAACATGGGTATCAACAACTGCCTGACTATCTTTTGGGTGAGTACTCACCGCATCCATCGCACAACTTTGCGGGCCCGACAGCGTATGACTATCCGATGTTGGACTCAGTTTGTTTTGGTTACTCGACGCAACATTCACACTGTGCGGTGTCGATGAATGTAATTTAGCCACGTCTTGATCGGCAAACGCAAAATTAGACACAAAAAAAATGGGGGCCAATAATATATAAGAAATCTTTTTGAACAAACGAACAATAGCACTCATCATATCGATAACGCTCCCTGTTTTTACACCCTACCGCTCCAGCGAGCATTATAGCAAAATATAAAGTACTACTACTTAAAAAAGTACCACACTACCCGTGGAAGCTGCCCCACAGGCCTGCAAACAAACCAAATGCAGAGGTTATGGCCAATAACACACCCACAAAAACAGCATACTTCCCTTTCAATTGATAGGCTTCAGGAAGTGTCTTTCGGGCTAAAATATATAAAAACCCTAATACTATAGGAAGTAACAGTGCATTCATGACTTCAACTGCAACGCTTAAACTGACGAGATTAATAATTCCAGAAGCAACGAGTACTGCACCTAAAATTAATACCGCACTGTAAATTCCATAAAACCATGGCGCATCTTTGGGATGATCCTGTAGCGATCGACGAAACCCCATGACTTCACCTAATCCCCAAGCCGCTGTAAGCGATACAACAATGGTCGCAACCATTGCAGCGCCACTCAAGCCAATCGCGAATAATAATTTACCTGCAAATACACCCAAACTGGGTGTCAGCGCATGACTGATTTCATGAACTGTATTTAACGGCGCATGAGGGTTTAATTTGCCAATTGTCGCTGCAGTCGCAATTAATACACTCGCCATAATTAACTGGGTAATTAACGCACCAAACGCCGTATCCCATCGCGCAGGTTTCAAATTCGTTTTACTCAAACCTTTGTCTAATACCGCAGATTGTTGGTAGAAAATCATCCACGGCATAATGACCGCACCGACATTTCCTGCCGCGAGATATAAATAAGAACTGTTCGTCCACGGTACACTGACCAAACCTTGCATGATTTCCTGAATATTGGGATGAGACTCCCACGCGACCCAGATAAAAACTAATTCAAATAATCCTAAGAAAATAGCTATGCGTTCTACCGTATGATATGACCCCGTCCATGCCATGGTAATTAAAAATATAACGACGATTAATAAAGTCTTCCACGCCGCAATGCCAAATAATAATCCTACTCCCGCCAAACCACTGAATTCTGAAAGTATTGCGCCAATACATGAAATAATTAACGTCGATACGGATAGCCATGCCCAGGCATTTCCGAATTTGGCTTTAATTAATTCGCCGTGTCCCATGCCCGTAACCAAACCTAATCTTACGGTCAATTCTTGGGCTATATATAAGATGGGAATAAGAATCAATTGAAGGGCTAATAATTTATACCCCCAAACAGCACCACTTTGCGCAGCCGTAATTAAACTACCCGCATCCGTATCCGCCAACATGACAACCAATCCAGGACCAATGACGGCCAACCAGGGTAACAACCGCTGTTGATTAAGTTGCATATTTAAGTATCCTATGTTTTTTTGGACTTACACTATATATATACATAACGGGAATACTATGACGATATTTCATTTACCTGATCTCGGCGAAGGTCTTGCAGAAGCCACCATCCATGAATGGCATGTTAAAACAGGCGAAGCTGTTAAAACAGATCAATTAATGGTTTCCGTTGAAACCGCCAAAGCTGTCGTTGAAGTTCCCTCGCCGTATGATGGTGTTATTAAACAATTATTTGGCAAAGCCGGTGATGTGATTAAAACCGGCGAAGCGTTAATTGAAATTGAAACACAATCCAGTTCAACAGCTACCGTTGCAGGTAAATTAGAAACCAGTGATATTATTTTAGAACCCGAAACGTTTACACAAGCTAACACAACTTCTGCGTGGCAATCAAACGCCGAAAAGCTGTCGGGTATTCGACTCAGCATGTCACAAAATATGCGTCGTGCAGCTGACGAAGTCGTCTCCGCCAGTATTTTCGACGAGGCTGATATTAGTCACTGGCCTGAAAAATCTGATATTACCGCCCGCTTAATTCAAGCCCTGTGTTATGCCGTTCAAAAAGAACCCAATTTAAATTCCTGGTTTGATGGCCGTCAACAGAAAAAATTAATTCACAAAGAAGTAAATTTAGGTCTTGCTCTTGATACCCCTCAAGGCTTATTAGTTCCTGTCATAAAAAATTCTGAGAAAAAATCTGCTGCCGAATTAAGAGAAATTATTAACCAATTTAAAACCACCCATCTTACTCCCGACCATTTCCAAGGCGGGACCATTACTTTATCCAATATCGGCACGATGGCGGGGTACTTTGCAACGCCTATTGTGTTACCTCCAACAGTAGCTATAATTGCGTCCGGAAAAATTAACAAGCAGACCAAAAAACTCCCGCTCTCTATCAGCTTTGACCATAGAACAGTCACGGGTGGTGAAGCCTCAAGATTTTTGGGTGCGATGATGGAGCATTTAGCTAAAAATTAATTGATGTAAAAAACTACTTTTAATGATACTGAGGACAAATTTTATGGCAAACGAAAAACGCGAACTCATTAGAAAAATTGAAGACAGACGCGTTAAGATTCTTAGCGGACTTACTGTATCCCTGCTATGGAACGCTTTTCTTGCATGGCTTCTTGATGGTCATGAACGTGCGCTGGCTCCCGAGGAACTGAGAATGCTACCGTTCCAAGAACAGCAAGACATCCTTGAAGGTGCAAGGTCCTGTGAACCTAGCGGATCAAAGGTATGTGGATATACACAAATACTCGCGAGAGTCATTTCCGGTGAAACACCCCGAAGATTTTTTGGTATGTCTTATCAAAATGTCGTACGACTTTATCTCAGCGCCCCTCTTCCAATGTTCGTGCCTATCGCATACAAACAAATCTTAGATACACCGCTCTACAAGCGAATAGCTTCGCCTGATGGCACTACCGAAGAATTAAAAACAATTAATCAACGCGAAAAAGATATCTTAAAACTATCTCCATTATTTTTAGTACTTCTCACTGTATTAGAAGCAACCACTAACCTAGAAATTCCTTACTTCGTTTTTTTAATATCTCTTATCTTGAGTATAAAGGGTGTTGGAGAACTAATAGATGATTCCGTTCCTGATCTTATTAAAAATAAATCACTTCATGAAAATTCTGTATTTTTCAAAACAACAAGAGGTTTTATTGAGCATCCAAGAAATCAAGAAATTTGTGACCTGATGGAAAACGGTAAAGCAAGACTTGTAGAAGGCCGTGGATTTTTCTTACGTGATCCCTCAAAAGGTTTTGACTTAACCGCGAAAATAGATGAAAAGCGCTTTTACTTTGCAAAGGAAGTCGATAAGTTTGATGGTCAAATCACTTACAGTATGCTTGAGAATAAACCTGAAAGACCGGGTAGAAAGCACTAGGAATTTATGTAGCCTCGTGCTCAAGCACAAAATTTAAACTGTCAGCAATAAATTTATTAATGCTTAAATGTCGCTCTTCAGCAGCGATTGCAATTCGTTTGTGTAAACTGGGACCGAGACGAACATTTAAACTTCCTTTGAATGACATTTCAGGCTTAATATTTTTCGCTTTACACATTTCGAGATAATCATCGACTGCATCATCAAAAGATTGACGAAGTCCTTTTGCGTCTGTTGCTTCATAAGTTACGAGCGCACGAATAAATTCTATTTTCCCGTAAAAAACAAGTTCTTCAGAATCAAAATGAACTGAGCCGTAATAATTTTTGTGTTTCATAAGATCTTTCATAACACCCCCTCCTGCCTAAGCAAATCTATAACCATATCGAGTAAGTAACGTTTTATTAATGGTTTAGGGTGCGGCTTGTGCAAAATAATGGGCGAATATTTTTCATGTATAAAACGAACGCGTGAACCACCAGTTTTTCCACCGCTGATCTGTTCGTAGCCAAAACCAGTCAAAAGCCGCATCAACTCATCCCAAGTAAAATCTCTTGGTTTGACCAATAACCTTTCCTTTAACTTATCGCGTTTCGTCATGGCGGAGGACTATACCAAAAGGTAATGCCAATAGCAACTAAAAGTAGTTGCTTAATTGATCGGCAATATTTCCCATATCCACCACTGTCACAGGAAACCCTATAGACAGTATTCAAATACAGCGGTAAAATCGCGGCTCTTTTGATGTTGAAAATATATACTTATATATAGCGAGAATAGTGTTATGGCAGTCCAAAAATCGCGTAAATCGCGTTCACGAACCGGTAAAAAACGCTCCCATATGGCGCTGAAGTCGCCCACATTGAGCATTGACCAAGAAACAGGCGAAGTACATCGCCGTCATCACATCACCGCGAGCGGTTACTATCGTGGTAAACAAATCATCCAACCCAAAGAAAAAGCTGAAAGCGCCGCTGAATCTGCTGAAGGCTAAGCATGCCCATCATTCGTATTGCACTTGATGCAATGGGCGGCGACCACGGCCCTTCCGTAGTTGTTCCCGCCGCACTACGAATGGTGGAAGCACATCACGATCTCGAACTCATCCTGGTCGGTAATCCTGACAAAATCAAAAAGTATTTCAAACACTCTCATCAGCATCCCCGCATCATGATCAAACCCGCCTACGAAGAAGTCGGTATGGATGAATCGTTTACGACTGCCCTACGCTCTAAAAAAGATTCTTCTATGCGAGTGGCTATAAACTTAGTCAAAGATAATCAAGCCCAAGCCTGTGTAAGCGCAGGAAACACAGGTGCATTAGTCGCCATTGCGAGATTCGTTTTAAAAACACTTCCGGGCATAGATAAGCCAGCTATATGCGGCCTAATTCCCACAAGAACTCAAAAGCTCGTGCGATTTTTAGATCTGGGTGCCGTAGTAGATTCAAAACCTGAACATCTTTTGCAGTTTGCACTCATGGCGACCATCTTATCTACCGCCATTGATAAAATAGAAAACCCTTCTGTAGGATTACTCAACATTGGCCATGAAGATATTAAGGGCAATGAATTAGTTAAACAAACCGCTGCTCTCTTACAAAGTAACGCTGCGTTAAATTATGCAGGTTATATCGAAGCTGATGAGATTTATAGCGGCAAAACAGATATTGTTGTATGTGATGGCTTCGTTGGCAATGTGGCCCTTAAAGCCTCCGAAGGCATTGCGAAATTAATTTTGTATTATATAAAACGCGCTTTTAATAAAAACTTTATGACAAAATTAATTGGCCTGATTGCTTTGCCTATTTTAAAATCTTTGCATAAAGAAATAGACCCCTCTCGATACAATGGCGCAAGTTTAATTGGCTTAATGGGCATTGTCGTCAAAAGTCATGGCGGCGCAAATATTATTGGTTTTTCACGCGCGATTGAAGAAGCGATGTTACAAGTTAACAGTAATATTCTTGAGGAAATTACGTCAATATGAAATTCACTCACCACACACGCATTATAGGCACGGGTTCTTATTTGCCCCCCACCGTTATCACTAACGATGATTTAGCAAAAAAAATGGAAACCAGTCATGAATGGATCGTCGAACGTACAGGTATAGAAAAGCGCCATATTGCAGGACCGGATGAAACCGCAAGCACGATGGCAATTGCTGCTGCTGAACGTGCCATTGAAAGTGCAGGTATTACCTCAAAAGATATTGATATGATTTTAGTCGCGACAGTCACACCGGATTTTATTATTCCCAGCGTATCCTGTTTATTACAAGATCATTTTAAATTAGGGGGGCGTCCTGCGTTTGATATAGGCGCGGCGTGTTCTGGATTTATTTATGGCTTAAGCATTGCCGATCAATATATAAAAACCGGCGCAGCGAAAACTATTTTATTGGTCGCCACAGAAGCCATGTCGCGTATTGTGGACTGGAATGACAGACGAACCTGTATTTTATTTGGTGACGGTGCGGGTGCGGTAGTACTTCAAGCCAGTGATAAACCGGGTATTTGTTCAACGCATCTTCATGCCGATGGAAGTTACAAAGATTTATTATGGGCACCCAGTGCATTTCCCTCGCAGAAAAAAGAAGGCTTAGAGCCTTATGTTATTATGAAAGGCAACGAAGTATTTAAGCTTGCGGTAAACAGCTTAAGTAAAAGCGTTGATGAAGTGCTTGAAGCAAATCACTTAGAAAACAAAGATATTGATTGGTTAGTTCCTCATCAAGCCAATATGCGAATTATTACGGCCATCGCGAAAAAATTAAATTTACCCATGGAAAAAGTTATTTTAACGATTGCGGATCACAGCAATACTTCTGCAGCTTCAATTCCCTTAGCATTAGATACGGCAATACGAGATGGTCGAATTAAACGCGGCGATAAATTATTGCTTGAAGCATTTGGTGCAGGATTAACGTGGGGTTCTGCGTTGGTCGTGTATTAATTCATTCTGAAATTAGCCCTGGTGACTACGAGGACTACTTCCCCCTTCTTTAGGTGTATGAGTGCCATCATCTTTTTTGGGTGCAGCGGGCGATGATTCTGGAGTAACAACAGCCGCAGAAGATTTTTTATACGCAGGCTCAGCTAATAATTTTCTGACTTCTTCTGTGAGCTTTTCTAAATCTTCTGTCACAGCTGAATTTTTTTGAGCTAAATATTTTTTGAATTCTTTAAATTCTTGTTCTAGTTTTTGTTCGGCAGATAAAGATTTTTCGTGTGGTTTTTCTGCAGACTTTAGTTCCGGCATAACTTCTTCGCGTGATAATTTTCGACTTCGCATTCCCATTTCTTTCAATATTTCTTTTCGAGAAGATTTGTCAGCTTCTGCACTCTCAGTATCTGTTGCTCGGATATCTTCAATAAAACTTTCAAAAACTTCGTTGTATATAATAGCCCGCTCTTCAGCATTCCAACCCTTAAATAATTCGGCATGCGCCTCAATACTCGAACTTTCATCCACTAAAACATCTCGGACTTCTTTCGCTTTGTCTGCAACATTGACTTCCATTTCAGAAATACGTTCGGCAGGTTTTGCTTTCAAATATTCTTCAAGAGCATTTTTATTGTGGATAAAATCTCCCAGGTCATCCATTAATTTTCCACGCAGTATATCCGCTTCTGTTAAATTAATTTCCGCATCTTCTTTGCTCGCCCTTCTTTTACCCACAGTCAAACTCGAGCTTAATCGTCTTAAATTCTTTTGTATTTCTCCGAGTCTTTCTTTCATACCTCTCTCCACACTACGTAATTTCTAACGACTCCCTCGCGGTGAAGGAATGATTGGAACATCCACTTTTGCAGTTCTTCCTGCGGCTGGCCCTGTTTTTGCTGGCTCATCGAGCATATTTAATGCTTTATCCAATTCTGCCATCAGTTGGTCTGGACTTTTTTTAAGTGTCTCCTCGGTGCTTTTATTGGGAGCGCCTTTTTGTTGCGGAGTCGCTTTGCTAGCATCCGTACTTGGAGCAGGCTTCTCAACTTTTGCATCACTTATCTTAGGCCCTTCGAGTTCCACCAATAATTTATCCGTAAATTCTTTTTCAGTGGCATCAATATGACTCTTCACATCATTCACAAAAGTATCTATTTTTTGATCAGTGCCCATTGCTTCGAAAAGGGTGTCAAGTTCTTGCGAGGAAATTACCGTTCCCTCTTTAGGCATCGGAACATCTGCCAATAGTTCATCCAGCTGAACTTGCGAAACAGATCCTAGCATTTGGTTATTACTTGCAATCTGTGGTGTTTCGCGCGCTTCCAACACTTCCAATCTTTGCTGAGCGTTACTACTAATTGCATCAATTTTATCTTTTGCAGTGTTTGCTGCATCGCTAATACTCTTCATAGTAGCATCAGGTAAAGGTGGTGCATTTGTGCTAAAAATAGCGTCAGCATATTGAGTGGTCTTATAATAAGCATTTGCATCTCCTTCATGACCACTTTGGCGATATTCTTTGTAGCCTTTTAATGCAGCATCTTTTTCTTCAGGTAATCTATATTTAAAATCTTTTTCTATTTGACGTAATCCTGCGCGTAAATCTCGCTTTTCCAACACGTCTGCTCTCACGCGCTCTACCGATTGATCAATACTTTGTTTTACCTCAGACGCTTTATTTTGCACAGATTGAATTGCATTTCGCACGAGTTGAGCAAAACTAATTTTTTGGGGTTGAGGAGATGCTGACTGAGCCGGCTCATCTCGCGTCGGCGTAACTTGATTTGCCTCCGCTTCATTCTTCGCATTTTTTGCTCTTATGGATTGATCGCTTTCTAATTCTGCTCTAGCTGCCGGAGACACTACTACTGCTTCTCTCCTTTCTTCTTTCTGTGCTTTTGAATTAATCACCAGGGATAAATTTCTAAATACTTTTCCACGCTCTAGATCCAAATCATTTCTTTGAGCTATCAGCAAACTTAATTTTGTCGGATCTGTTTCTTTTGCCATAGCGTCATAAATTTTTTCTCGTGCTTGATCAAATATTTTAATCAAATCATTTTGAAACGTAATTACTTCACTCGATGACTGACCCTCAAAGTAGCTGTTGAATTCTGCGACTTGCGCCTGACGTAGTTGGTCACTCTCTCCGGCACTTTTTCCGGTAGCGCGTTCGACATTAAACACTGCCCGGACCTCTTTGGCTTTTTGCTCAATAGACATAGCTCGCGCCTCCCAACCCCATCGTTTTACATGCACCCATATAAATGAGTATAGGTCACGATTTGAGATTTGGAGGCTGCAAAGTAAATTATTGCTGGGCGAAGATGGCTTCCTGGTGGGCGCTAGCAGTCCCCTCTGAGGGAACCCTCTTAGGGACTTCTAACGATGCGGTTTAGGATTATCCTGTGAATCCATATTCATGCCTTTTGCGACGGAAGCTTCTCCTAATACCTGAGACGGATTTTTTTCTAACTTTGTAATGACCTTGCTCAAATTGGAAAATACTCTAAATTGTTCTTGCGCTAAATCAACTTTTATCTTCGCGGATAATGGTGATGATGAAGACAAAATCAGTTCCCGGCTCTGTTCAAATGCTTTAAACAATTCATTTTGAAAATCCAGAAGAACTCTTGGTGTAGGACTTTCTCCAAAAATATCCTGAGCAACAGATGCGTGTAGAAAATCAGCGACATTCTTTATTTCAAGTTTGCCTTCACCAAAATCTTTTGCTTTCAATAATTCGTACAGCGCTTGTTTATCTTTATTTACTAAGTGGAGAGAAAGCACTTCTGCCATATGAACCGGCATAGTTTTGCTTTCTCCATGTTCACCACTTGTTCCATAAAAAGCATTCGGCGCCTGCGCAGTTTCAGTTACAGGAGTAACAGGACGAGCAGTTTCTACCGAAGTTTCAGTGCGATTTAATAATCCCCACGCTTGATTCGCAATACTTTTTACAGTATCCCACACCGCACCTGCTGTTATTTTCACTTGTGACCACAACCCCAACACTCCAGTTTGGTTTTTTTGCTCTAAAACATCCAACGCTCTCGCCATGTTCGCTTTTCTTTCGGCTTTTTTATTTTCTTTATGCTGTTCCATCGCTTTATGTATTTTCATTTCAGCCTGCGCCATAACTTCTTCATGACCCGGTTTTTGGGGAGACTCAGCAGCGTGTTCAACTAGGTTAACTTCTGCTAATTGAGATTGACGCATTTCCTTTTCGAGATCCCAGAGAAATTCTTCTTGAGCCTCTTCCGGCAAGGCGTTAAATCTTTCATGCAACGCTTCAACATCTGCGCCATCCGCATCGTCACCTAAATATTTATGGCAGAGCTGAGTAAACTCATCATCCACCAAAAGTGGAAACTCTTCTCCATTTTCTTCTTTATTTCCTTCATCTTTATTTTCTTCATCTCCAGCCTCTGTCTCTGTATCAACAGAACTTTCTTCTTGTTCTTCCCTCGCTTTAATTTCATCGCCTATTTGCGTTAAATTTTTTAATACCGCTAAGAGTATTTCTTTAGCATCTTTTATTTGCTCCATACTGAGATTTTCTGCCGAAGACAAATCTTCAGCTTTTTCTCCCTTACGGGTTTTTGTAATCGCATTAGCTATTTGATCTTCTGATAGCTTATGAACCATAATTCTCGTTTTAAGCTTCGCAACATCATCATACGAGGTTAAATTAAACTGACGACACAATGTCTGAACTTGGTACTCAGACAAACGTCCATTCTTCCCTGTCGGCTCAACATAGAATGCAGAGACTATGGTCCCGATTTCAGGCACCACTCCCACTGGCTGTATCGCTCTTTTTCTCGCCATTCTCTCTCGGAACTCTTTGGACATGTCACAACCCTCCCACTCAGTTCAGTCAAACTTCACCCTTAATATGGATAGTATAGACTATATGGATTGACACTGGTGAGGCCGTCCTATATGATTCCGCCCCTTGCAAGAAGGTAGAGAAACCCATGTCAACGAAAAGAACGTTCCAACCGACACAACTTAAGCGTAAACGTACCCACGGCTTCCGTGCCCGTATGGCCACCAAAAATGGCCGTAAGATCATCAATGCCCGTCGTAAAAAAGGACGTAAGATCCTGAGTGCCTAGCTTCCAGTTTGGGCATTCACTTCATCTGACTCAAAATAGCGATATCCAGAACGTCTGTAAGAAAGGACGTAAACTCAGTTCGCCGTTTTTTGCTGTTTATACTCTCAAGAATACCCTTGAACATCCCAGACTGTGCGTCTCTGTCAGCAAAAAGCAAATTCCCAAAGCCTATCTTCGTCACCGCATGAAGCGCATCGCGCGAGAAAGTTTTCGTCTCAATCAACACGAATTGCCACCCATGGATATCGTCGTTATCATCTATAAAACACTTCGTGACATGGACAGAAAAACAATCCGGGAGAAAATCGATCAACAATGGCAACGCTTATTAACATCCCACAAAAAATCGTAGGGGCTTTTTTACGGTTTTATCAAGTTGCGTTGAGCCCACTTCTGGGGCAACATTGTCGTTTTTTTCCAAGCTGTTCGCACTATATGCAAGAAGCCATACAAACACATGGCCTGTTTACTGGAATACGATTAGGAACACAACGATTATTGCGGTGTCATCCCTTCTGTGAAGGCGGCATCGACCCCATACCTGAGAGAAAAAAATCCCATGACTGATTTACGCCGCTTAACGTTAATATCACTCTTATTTTTTATTGGCATGATGTTATGGAATGCATGGACGGTTGAACACCCTGCGCCCATTCCAACACCCACCGCTGCTACTGCTACTTCTCCAAGTACTACCCCAACACAAATATCTCCAGTGACACCAAGCACAGCGCCAATTAATACCACTATAAAAGACGAATATGTTCATCTCAGTACAAACGTCATGGATGTGACAATAGATAAAGTCGGCGGCGGTATTACAAATACTAAATTATTAAAATATCCTGTATCCCTGCAAGACCCCCATTCACCTACTGTATTATTTAACAAAGATCCTGAGACTTACTATATAGCAACCAGTGGTATTACCGGCAAAGATATTCCGCCCAGCAATCAAATGATCTATACGGCAAAAATCGAGAATAATACTATTATTTTAACCTGGCAAAATGCCAAGCTTATGGTGACTAAAACGTATGTTTTTTCAGCGGATGATTATTTAATTCACGTTACACAAGACATTAAAAATCTTTCTGATGCGCCCATTCAAGTTACCGCGTTCTCAGAATTGCAACGAAAACCCGTTTCTGCCAAAGGTGTAGGTCCATTTAATTTAAGTACCTATTTGGGCGGCGTAATTTCTTCGCCCGACAAACGCTATGAAAAATTAAGTTTCAAAGATATGGCCGCGCAAAATTTAAGTCAGACCGCAAAGAATGGCTGGCTTGCGATGGTACAGCATTACTTTTTAAGTGCATGGGTGCCAGAACCCACGGAAATCTACCATTATTATAGCCAAGAAAGTAATGATATTTACACACTGGGCATGCAAAGCCCCCAAGTTACGCTTGACCCACATCAAAGCGAAACTATTCAAGCCAAATTATATGTCGGCCCCGAAATTGCCAATAATCTCGCTAAAATAGCACCCGGACTAAATCTGACGGTAGACTTTGGAATTCTATGGTTCATTGCTGTCATGATTTTTTCTGTCATGAAAGAAATGTACAAACTTACGGGAAACTGGGGCTGGTCTATTGTCTTAGTGACGTTATTTATTAAAATTTTATTTTATAAATTAAATTCTATTAGTTTTAGATCCATGGGTGCAATGCGTGAATTACAACCGCGTATTGAACAAATTCGTCAAAACTGCGGTGATGATAAACAAAAATTAGCCAAAGCGACCATGGAGTTATACAAACGCGAAAAAATTAATCCCTTAGGCGGATGTTTGCCTCTACTGGTTCAAATACCCGTGTTTTTGTCTTTATATTGGGTCATCATGGAAAGCGTAGAATTACGCCAAGCGCCGTTTATATTATGGATTCATGATTTATCCATTAAAGATCCCTATTATGTTTTGCCCTTATTAATGGGTGCGACAATTTTTATTCAACAATGGTTAGCGCCCAAAGCACCGGATCCAACACAGCGTAAACTCATGATGGCGATGCCCTTTATTTTTACGGCGTTATTTTTAAGCTTCCCGGCTGGATTGGTTTTATATTGGGTCGTCAACAATACCCTATCTATTACACAACAGTACTACATCATGAATCACGTTATGCCTAGAGCTAAAAAGAAAAAAGAACAAAAATTAATTCAGCATAAAACAATTAAACCTAAAAAAAGTAAAAAATCATGAAGAAACTCCTTCAGGGTATTAAAGATTTTCGACAACATAAACTCGATGAATATCGTGAAAAGTTTTCAAAATTAGCACATGGCCAAGCACCGGATACTCTGTTTGTCGCCTGCTGTGACAGTCGCGTAGTACCCAATACGTTTGCATCAACTGATCCGGGCGATTTATTTGTACTCAGAAATATTGGCAATTTAATTCCTCCGTATGGGGCTACAGATGGAACTTCTGTTGCTGCAGCCATAGAATTTTCAACGCTCGTCTTGCATATTTCGTACATAGTTATTTGTGGTCATTCGGATTGTGGTGCCATGCGTGCCTTTACGGAAAACACCGTGCATACCCAAGGCCCTGCGATTGAAAAATGGCTTTCTTATGCAGAACCGTCTTATGAAAAATTATTAAAAGTTCATCCACTTCCTGCAGATCCGCATAATTTGTTATCCCATATTAATGTCATTCAACAGCTGGAACATTTAAAAACCTACCCTGAAGTCAAACGCCGATTAGAATCGGGTGAGCTAAAAATTCACGGCTGGTGGTTTGACCTCGCCACAGCGGATGTCTATGAATACGATGAGAAAACCCAGGAGTTCGTGATCATCGGCGTGTAAAATATTTTTGCTTTACCCCCCTCCTAGCCCCAAAACCTCAAAATATGATCTATACCTATAGTGTGACCACGAAAAGGGTATGCGCATAAGCCCCGTGGCATAAGGGGGGGTATATGAAGAACATAGGGACGAAGCTATTCAAGAAAGCTGTCACCATTGGAACCTTGTGGAGTTTCCTGTTTTGGAACCTCGCCATCGCTGTACCACAGAATGGCCAAGTTGTAGCCGGTAGTGCATCCGTTTCTCAGTCCGGCACCCAAACCACTATTAATCAAACTTCTCAAAATACGGTTATAAACTGGAATAGCTTTAATACTGCACAGAATGAATCCGTCATATTTAACCAACCCAATTCCTCAAGTATTGCCCTGAACAGAATTACGTCGGGTCTTCCTACCAATTTCGCCGGATCGCTTACGGCAAATGGCCAGGTCTGGATATTAAATCCATCGGGAATTTTATTTACGTCAACCAGTACAATTAATGTCGCAGGATTATTAGCAACAACACATGATATTTCCAATGCAAATTTTATGCTGGGAAATTATCAATTTAATTTAGTACCCGGCTTTGCCAATGCGAGTGTCATTAATAATGGCGCTATTACTATTTCAGATGAAGGCATTGCTGCTTTAGTTGCACCTACGGTTCAAAACAATGGAGTGATACAAGCCTATTTAGGAACAGTTTCTTTATCAACCGGCACGTCTTTTGTTTTGGATTTAAATGGCGACCAATTAATTAATTTTGGATCCAGCGCACCCATTGCAAATGGCAGTGTTTCTAATTCAGGATTAATCAGTGCAACGGGCGGTAAAGTACTTATGACAGCCAATGCTGCAGCGGCTGTATTAGATAATGTCATCAGCATGTCAGGAACAATAGAAGCGACCACAGCAAGTACGGGCCAACATGGCGAAATTATTTTAAATGGTGGAAATTCCGGAACCACACAAGTGACCGGAACATTAAATGCATCCGATGGCGGACATATTGAAACATCGGGATATGCATTATCTATTGCTCCCACCGCTGTTATTAATCCTGGTGTTGGCGGATCATGGTTAATCGATCCTGCCAATGTTTATATTGTTTCCTCAAGCGATGACGATGGTAAAGGAACGACCACTACCGATGAAGGTAGCAGTGGATCTAATCCTGTTATTTATAATCCAACTACGGGTGCCACAACCTCAACTTTACTGAACACAACGATTCAAAATCTGTTAAATGCAGGAACAAGTGTAACGATTGAAACAAACAATACGGGAACATCAGGTAGTGGCGCTGGTAATATTACTCTTTTTGCACCACTGGTAGTGGCTCCCACTGGTTCTGTGACACCTACACTCACGCTCGATGCAATCGGAAGTATTACGATTCATAACGACTTTGATGCCGATGGTGATGATGGCTCCATTACCGTTACGGGAAAACCGATGAATCTTACCTTAATCGCTGGAGGTTCTATTGCACTCAACGATACTTTTAATTTAAACGGCGGAACCGTTGTTATTAGCGGAACCAGTATTGATAATACTGTTGGCGCGAATGTATTCAGTGGCGGTAATTTCATTATTTATACTGGCAATCCAGCAAATTCAACATTTGATGGTCTTGTCAGTGGAAATCAAGCGGTTTGGGATCAAACGATGACCTCTGACCCAACAAGCAATTTCCCTACAGGAAGTCACTATATATTTAGCTATCAACCTACGCTTACTGTTACCACAACGAGTACTTCAAAATCCTATGGAACCGATTTAAGCAGTAGCGTTGGATCACTTTATACTGTAACAGGCTTTGTAAATGCAGCAACGTATGGAAATGTTTTCGTACAAGATACCGCCACAAATACCTTAACTAATCTCGCGACAACATCACCCGGCTCATCACCCACCGCGTCTGTTTTAGGTGGCCCGTATACCGTCACCAGTAATGCAACGCCAACAACGGGTTATGCAGTAGTCATCAATGACACCGGCAAAATCACTGTCACGCCTGCGCCTTTAAGCATTCAATCCACTTCGCAAACAAAAACATACGGACAAGTATTATCTTCTACCACCAGTGATTTCACTTCATCGGGTTTACAAAACGGCGAAACCATTGGAGATGTGACGATTGCAAGTATGGCTTTAGTGGGAACCGCCAGTGTTTTAGGCGGGCCGTATAATATTACCGCTGTATCAAATGCAACCGGCGGTACATTTACACCAAGTAATTACACTATTACCTATACACCATTTGGAAATATTACCGTCCTGCCCGCGCCACTTTCCATTACTGCTGATAATTTAAATAAAGTCTATGGAAACACACTGACATTTGCAGGAACAGAATTTACCGATTCAGGATTACAAAACGGCGAAACGATTGGTAGCGCTTCATTAGCAAGTAGCGGTGCGGCAGCAACAGCAAATGTTTCTGGAAACCCGTATGCCATTACTATTTCTAACGCAACCGGCGGAAGTTTTACTCCAAGCAATTATTCAATAACCTATAACAGTGGCACATTAACTCTTACTGCAGCTCCATTAACGATTACTGCGGACAGTACTAGCAAGACGTTCGGTCAAACTGTAACATTCGCGGGTACAGAATTTACAGATTCTGGATTAGAGAACGGCAATACAATTTCGAGCGTTACATTAAATAGTACTGGTGCTCCAGCTACTGCAAATTCTGATGCAGTAAACGGCGGGCCGTATACCATTATTCCTTCTGCTCCAGTAGGTTCAAATGGTTTCTTAACCGGAAACTATGCTATTACTTACGTAAATGGCGCATTAACCGTTAATCAAGCACCCTTATCTATTACGACAACCAGTCTTCCTGCTATTACCTATGGCACAGCAATTCCTACTGTTATTACGACAGACTTTACACCCACGGGATTACAAAACACCGATGCGATTGCTAATGTAACTATTGGAACCACGGGCTCACCCGGAACAGGTAATAACGTCGGAACCTATAATATTACCTCTATTTCGAATCCAACCAGCACCATCGGCGGAACATTTAATCCACTGAACTATACTATTACTTACACACCTGCAGGCAGCGTAACAATTAATCCTGCAACACTCACCATTACTGCAAATAGTACCAGCAAGACGTTCGGTCAAACTGTAACGTTCGCGGGTACAGAATTTACAGATTCAGGATTACAAAACGGCAATACCCTTTCAAGCGTTACATTAAATAGTACTGGTGCTCCAGCTACGGCAAATTCTGATGTTGTACATGGCGGAACTTACGCCATTATTCCTTCTGCTGCTGTCGGTTCTAATGGATTTTTAGCGGGAAATTATACGATTACGTATGTAAATGGCGCATTAACCGTTAATCAAGCACCCTTATCTATTACAACAACCAGTCTTCCTGCTATTACCTATGGCACAGCAATTCCTACTGTTATTACGACAGACTTTACACCCACGGGATTACAAAACACCGATGCGATTGCTAATGTAACTATTGGAACCACGGGCTCACCCGGAACAGGTAATAACGTCGGAACCTATAATATTACCTCTATTTCGAATCCAACCAGCACC
>Ga0206884_1008_pt1 | contig 76873 bp, 69 predicted proteins | sample Alteio_BWOrgCont_FD_152914 | JGI IMG/M metagenome (GOLD analysis project Ga0206884, IMG submission 152914) | Enriched cells from forest soil in Barre Woods Harvard Forest LTER site, Petersham, Massachusetts, United States -... | ecosystem: Environmental > Terrestrial > Soil > Temperate forest > O...
CTATTTCGCCTTTATTAAATTATCAGGAAGAATGCCTGCACGCGCCGAAAAATAACACTGTTTTAAAAAAAAGGCTTTTTAGTATCTCCTGTTTAGCGGTAATGGTAGCTGTAGCTATTTCCGTTATTGCCAAACTGCTGGTTTGGCTTATCAATATAGTAACTAATATATCTTTTTACGGTGCGTTTTCGGCAACCTTTCATAGCCCATCGGTTAACCATTTAGGGTTATGGGTTATAATTATTCCAGCTATTGGGGGTATAATAGTAGGGTTGATGGCCTTATATGGGTCGGCAGCAATAAGGGGACATGGAATTCCTGAAGCGATGGAGCAAATATTGACGAATCAAAGCCGGATAAAGCCTGCTATTACATTTCTAAAGCCCATATCGTCGGCAATAGCTATAGGAACAGGTGGCCCGTTTGGTGCCGAAGGGCCCATTATAGCCACGGGCGGCGCATTAGGGTCGACTATTGGGCAGTTGTTTAAGATTACCGCTAACGAACGTAAGGTTTTATTAGCTGCCGGTGCCACAGCCGGTATGGCTGCTATATTTGGTACGCCGATAGCTGCGGTTTTTTTGGCGATAGAGTTGTTACTTTTTGAGTTTTCGCCTAAAGCTATTCTTCCGGTGGCATTGGCCTGTATTACCGGCGCTGCCGGGCACCATGTATTATTTGATGCCGGGCCGGTTTTCCCGATGCCCAACTTAGCCACACCATCAAATACTGCCTTAGCAATTTATAGCTTTATCGGGCTAATTACAGGCTTTGTATCCCTTGGCCTTACAAAAATAGTTTATGCTGTTGAAGATGTCTTTGAAAAAATACCTGTTCATTGGATGTGGTGGCCTGCTATCGGCGGCCTTGCAGTAGGCACTATAGGTTATTTTGCACCGCATACCCTTGGCGTGGGGTATGATAATATCATCAATGTTTTGTCGGGCACCCTCACGCTGGTTATTGTAATAAGGCTTTGTTTTTTTAAATTTTTATCGTGGGCCATTGCGCTTGGAAGCGGGACTTCCGGTGGCACCCTGGCGCCACTATTAACGATAGGCGGGGCTGGCGGCGCCATTTTAGGTGCCGTTATATTAAATCTGTTTCCGGGTTCGGGCATAAGCATACCGATGGCCGCGTTGGTAGGGATGTCGGCCATGTTTGCCGGTGCCTCAAGGGCCTATTTAACCAGCATCACTTTTGCGCTGGAAGCCACCATGCAATCACATGCTTTGCTGCCGCTGCTGGGCGCCTGTACTGCCTCGTACATTGTTTCGTTCTTTTTGATGGAGAATACCATCATGACCGAAAAAATTGCCCGTCGCGGTGTTTTTACCCCCGATAGTTTTGAAGCCGATCTGTTAGGGAAACTGACCGTTGCGCAGGTGATTAGCGAAGACGGGTTGGTGCTCAGTTCTGAAAATACGGTTAAAGAGGTTCGGGACTGGTTAAAAGTTAACAACGGCCACGCCAATTACTTTGTTATGGTAAATACCGATGGGGCCTACATCGGTACCATAAACCGCACTGATATTTTCAGGCACGGGCTCGACCCGGTTTCACACCTGGGCGATATTGTGAAAGATGGCCATGTATATGTCAGAAGCACCGACAGCCTGCGTACTGCGGTTGAACTGATGGCAAAACAAACCGCCGAGGTATTGCCTGTTATTGCTGCCGGTAGCAATAAAGTTATTGGTGTTTTATCCTACCGGGATATCCTTTCTACCTATAAAGAACAAATGGAAGAAAATGAAAACGCCTATATTCATATCTCATTAAAACGCCGGCGCTTAAAGATGCTGATAAGGGGCAGGAAGCTTATCAACATGGACGAGGAGTTAAAGGAGGGTTAGTAAGGTCTTTATTTATTAAATTTATATTTTGTTTTAACACTTGTTACATATTTAAAGGGTGGTACGTATTGTGAGATATTGTTACTAATCTTTTATTAACAAGCAATTATAGATTTGGCATGAAAACCAGGGCAATCTTCACCTTAATTTTTATTATCGCGTTTACCGGGCTTGTAAACTCATGTAAAAAAGGGGAGGGTGCAAGCCAGCAACTTGTACAAATTAATGCCCTGGCCAATGGCAAAACAACTACAATTTCGGAGGGGCAAACCTTAGCCATAACCCTTGGCGATCCTGGCGACGGCGGTTATACTTTTGATCCCCTGCAATATGATCAATCGGTACTAAAACTTGTTGTCCACAAGCTTAACCCACCACCTGCTAATTCGCCGACGGGTGATTTCGGGACGGATACCTGGAGTTTCAGCGCCTTAAAAGCGGGGGCAACCACCGTAGTAATTACAGCTTCACAGGGTAACAATGCAAATAGTACTGTTGCTATGTTTTCGGGGACTATTGCAGTTAAGTAATCTAAACCTTTTCTTTTAACAATAAAAACCATCTCTTTTTTATTGTCAAGGCTTTGTGCCTGTTATAAGTCTCCCATCAGCCAGGGTCAAGCTTAATATTTTCCAATGCCCGGATCAAAAAACCTTACAATCATCACGGCGCTTCCACTACTTAATTTCTTTCCCGTTGGTAAATTCGCTTGGGTGTTTGGCCTGATTTGAATATTTTAATATGTTTGCCCTGTAATATTGACGCGTCAAAACATTTGTGTTTTATAAATGTAGTATATTGTACAAAAATTACTAAGGCCAAATGAGTAATCCCGAGAAGAGGATAGCAATATTCGATGATGATGAAGAGATCCTGTCGATATGTCGCTTTATTTTAGAAGACAAAGGTTGGGAGGTATTTACTTTTATCGATTGTAATGAAATAACTGAAAAGGTTTCATCCGTACTACCGGACGTTATATTAATGGATAACTGGATACCTGATGAAGGGGGGGTTATTGCCACCCGGAAACTTAAAAAGGATGAGAAGTTAAAAAATATCCCTGTTATCTATTTCTCTGCTAATAGCGATATCGAACTGCTTGCCAGCCATGCCGGGGCCGAAACTTACCTCGCCAAACCATTTGATATAGAAGAACTGGAACGCTATATCAATACTGCGGTAAAAAATAAATGAATCTGCGGATTTATTCTGATTTCCGATTTCGGAATTCAAAAAAAACACTGCGTTTTATAACAATGCAGATCATTTAAATATCAAACATTGACATTTTAAAATCTGCACATCCTGGCATCCGCACGTTTTTTAATCGGAATTTACTGCAGATGGGCCGCCAGGAATGCCACCCCCTCCCGGAGGGCCGCCACCACCAGGACCACCGCCATCTCTTCTAAAGCCTCGCATGCCCGGGCCTTGTGTCGGCGCTTTGCCAGCAAATTTCTCCAATCTTAATGTAAACGTTGCCAGGTAGTAGCGGGCAAGCCTGTTAACATGGGTCTCGGTATTTGAGGTAGCCGATGCTACATCTGTAAATCCTGTATTTTCGTTAAATAAGTCAAATGCTGATAAGCGGATAGTGCCCCTATGGTCTTTCATAAACCGGCGTTCAACATACAGGTTCAAAATGTTGGGGTTAGTCACTTTTATATTTGAGGCATACCCATAATTGGTAGCTTTTGTATAATCGTAGCTAAAGGTCCAATCGCCAAAATAATTTTTTCCGTTCACCCCTATGTTCCATGTGCGGATATTTGAAGTGCCGTTGGTTAGCGAGTCCCTCACAGAATTATCGGTCCGGTTAATGGCGTAATTGGTTAAAAACTGTGCATCGATCACGTCAGTAATATCAACCCTGAATTGTAACTGAGGCGTGAACTGTAAATTTTTTGAAATATTTTCAGCGGTAGTCATCTTATAACTGGACGAATCGACATTAGATATAAAAGCAATGTTGTTAGCGTAGGTAACAGTTCCCCTAAAATAGACGGTGAACTTACGGTTATCAAAAGGCTTTGCATAAGTTAACTGGCCCGAAGTTGTATTGTAACCGTTAGCATTTTGGTATTGTGTTAGTATAGTATTTGCAAACCTGGGATCGGGTGTATATTTGCCCGGATAGGTAATAGTATTTGAAGCTACGTAGTTTGATATTGCCTGGTATTGAAAGCTGGCAAAAAATATGTCGCCGGTTGCAAAGCTAAAGTTGTTGTAACGTATAGAAAAATTATTGGTGAACTGCGGCTTTAAATTCGGGTTGCCCTCTACCGGATAAAGGGCATTTGAAAAATCAATAACTGGCTGCAATTGCGAAAAACTTGGCGTACTGCTGCTGCCGTTATAGTTTACAGTAAAATTCCGGCTGCGCGAAAAATTATAGGCAAAACGGAAGGTTGGTATTACGTTGAATGTAGAAACATGAGTTGGTGGCAAATCAGTTGTCGGCGAATTGCCATCGAGTACTGACGGCTGAAATCCTAAGCCCACGGTATAATTGTATTTCTTTTGTATAAAGCGGTAATTTAAGCCAACCTTGTTTGTTGTAAAAGTGTAGTTATACATATTACTTAGCGCACTATCGCTTTTAAATGTAAAGCTCGCCGGGTCGTATAAAGTATCTGTTTGTTTGTTGTTGGTTGTAATTGCGCGGTTGAATGTATAATTAAATTCCAGGTACGAAAGTTTACCTATCGGCGCAAGGTATGAAACGGTAGTACCATAGCTGTCTGTGCGGCTATAGGTATTTATTACCTGGTTTGCAGGGGCAGTTGGCGCTCCGACCGTATAGTCATAGGTAGGGTTTTGATAGGCCCAGCTTGGAGCGGAACTTGCAGTAAAATTGATACTTAAATTATGACGGTGTTTAAACCTGTGATTAAATAATGCGGTAAAGCCATAAGTAGGCGCCTGCGAGTCGCCATTTGTTAAAGAAGTATACGCTGAACTTACAGTTTGAGCATGCGAGAAGGCGACATTTTCATTATCATTTGTATTTGTGCCGGCATAAGCAAATGTTGGCGTAACTTTTAAATAATTAATGGTGTCGGGCTTGTACTCCATATTCCAGGTAAAGCGGTGGTTTATATTTTCATCTGTTTCCTGGCTATTTTGTGTTTCAGATGACGGTCGGGCAACTGACGTGTTTTGCTGAAAAATATTATTGGTAGTACTTACTGTATTGTCGGCGAAGCTATAGCTGCCATAAACCGAAAGGCTTTTACCCCACTGGTCGCGAAAGTTGGCGCCTAATGAATGCGCATCGGTTAAGCCGTTCTGCGTAGTTATAAGGCTGCCATTGTTTTGTGCGCCCCGGGCTGCATTACCGCGGCCACCGCCGCCGCCAAAACCTCCTCCTCCGCCGCCACCGCCACCACCGGTGCTGCCGAAAGAGAAAGTATTTACGTTAGTATTATTTATGCTGCCCAGTAATGCTATTTGCTGATTTCCACTAAAATTAAACGCATTTACAGAGCCTATATACCGGTTTTGGTTAGCTATGCCCTGGCTTGCCGGAAGTGCATCTTCGCCATCGCCTACAGTGGCCTGTCCAAAATATCCGTAGTTTTTATCCTGCCTGATAGTGATGTTCATTATTTTATCAGGTTCGCCGGTTTTTACACCTGTCAGGTTCGCCTGGTCGCCATAATCATCTATCATCTGTATATTTTCAACAACATCTGCCGGGAGGTTTTTTGTAGCGCTTTGCACGTCGCCGCCCATAAAATCCTTACCATTTATGCGTACTTTGGTTACCTGCTTGCCTTGTGTGGTAATATTGCCGTTTACGTCAACATCGACACCCGGTAATTTTTTTATCAGGTCTTCAACGGGTGCATTTTCGCGTACTTTGTAGGCGCTTGCCTTATATTCAACAGTATCTTCTTTTAACGTTATCGGAACAACACCAACAATGGTAACCTGGTTCAGCATATTCGATTGCGTTTTTAATACAATTATGCCCAAATCGGCCGGGGTATTATCATTAGCCAATGTATAATGCCTTTTAAGTGATTGATAACCCATGGAGGTTAGAACTATGGTTACTTTATTGCCCTTAACAGAAGGGAAAACAAATTTACCTTTTGCGTCAGCAATGGTTGTCGTACTGTCATGCTGATCAGACGTAATTGTAATAGCGGTTCCGGGCAATGTTTGTTTAGTCGAATCGATAACAGTGCCGTGTACCTCGCGGCCACTTTGAGCATGTAAAGAAGTAATTGCAAAAAAAGAGGCTGCTAAAGCTATTATTACTGATTTCATAGAGTTTTTAATACGCTGCAAATGATGTTCGTGATGGTAAAACAATAATTAAACGCAAAGGTTCAATTTATAAGCGTTAAATAACTAAAAATCATATCATTGTTACATATTAACCCACAGGGCGCATAAACGCAAAAAACCCTCCGGTTTTACGGAGGGCTTTGTATAAAATTATTTTCTTTTTAAACTATTTGTTTTAGTTAGCCAGGTGCAAAGCTTTTGCAACTTCTGCATAGTTTTTAAGGTTTGGATTGGCAACGTTTAAGGTGGTAAGGCCTGAGCCCGATACAACAACTATTCTGAAATCAAAGGCATTTGCCAGTGTAAAGTTTGCCTTAAGGTCAATATATCCTACACCAAAATCCGAAAGGTCAATAGTATTGCCAGCCTCTGAGTAAGGTATAGCATACCAGTTTGAATTTGTTCCCGTGTTTCGCAGATATACTAATACTGTGCCATCATCAACTATAGCCTGGGTAATTGCAGGTACGGTAAGCCTTGTTAAGCCAACTTCAACAACACCCTGATCAAGCAATAGGTAGCTTTGAACATTAGCGTTACCAGTTGCACCTGTTGCCCCGGTTGCGCCGGTAGCACCTGTTGCGCCGGTGGCCCCGGTTGCGCCCTTAGCCCCTTGTGGTCCCTGTGGCCCGGTGGCGCCTGTTAAGCCAGTGGCTCCTGTAGCGCCTGTGGCTCCCTGTGCGCCAGTAGCGCCTTTAGCACCTTGTGCCCCGGTAGCTCCTGTTGCGCCAGTAGCTCCTGTAGCACCAGTTGCCCCTTGTGCACCAGTGGCTCCCTGTGCACCTGTGGAGCCTTGTGGTCCCGCTGGACCGGTAGCTCCCGTAGCCCCTGTTAAGCCAATAGCCCCAGTAGCGCCAGTTGCGCCGGTAGCACCTTGTGGTCCTGCTGGCCCAGTAGATCCTGTGGCACCTGTTAATCCAGTTGCACCAGTTGCGCCTGTGGCGCCGGTAGCGCCTACGGGTCCTTGTGGCCCTACTGGTCCGCCGGCCGGTCCTGCTGGCCCTTGTGGCCCTGCTGCACCTGTAGCACCTGTAGCTCCTTGTGCACCCGTTGCGCCCTGTGCTCCTGTAGCACCTGCCGGGCCAGCGGTTTTATCTTTTTTACATGCTGTTATGCTAAACAGGCATGCAAATAAAATTGGAAGTAAAAGTCTGGTTGGTTTCATAATAAAGAATAATTTAATTTTCTTATAATTTCAAGTTTGATTTTGATTGTTATAGTGACCTTCTACGTAGCTGTTATCAATTTGTTACAGTTCTTGTTTAATGAAAATAATTTGCTTTACATTTTATTTATTAACGAGATGGTAATTATGAGAAAATAATTAACAATTGTTTAAAAATTTTCATCAATAATTAAAAACAAAAAAAGGGCGATTATCGTTAAATTAACTACAAAATTCTGCCCCATGAACAACATTAGCGTGTCTTTGCACACAAAAGTGCACAATTGGATTGATACTATTGGCTTCAGGTTAAATGCTTCGCAAACTAACCTTAAAAATAACATCACCACCAATCATTATTTTTTTGAAACTTTCAATTTCTTTGAAAAATCGAAGAGTGATGATCTTAAAAATTCGAAGTTTTTATGCTTCGATGCTTATGGTGAATCCATAAAAGTGCGGTCGCTTTTGGACCTTCAAACAGCTTTTTTTGAAAATATAAGCCAACTTTGACACGATTTACAGGATTAAAGTGATCTTCACGATTTTTGCAAACCCTATAAATATACAGAGAGGCCACGATTAAATATAATCGTGGCCTCTTTATATTTTACTTTTTCGAACTTCCGACTCTGGACTTCCGACTTAGAACTACTTCATATCAGGTTCCATTCTTTCATCAACAGGCAAATCATTGGTTAAACCCCGGCCTCCGGGCGCTGCGGGCAAATTAACAATTGGCCGGGTTGGGTTAAGCGCTTCCTTTATACGCAAGTGCAAGTCGGTGTAATGGGCCGCCGTCATAGCATCCCCGCCTTTTGGTAAATGTTCATCAATAAGCTTTAACTCGGCGCGTACCATTGGCCTGATGTCTGATAAAGCAACATTTATTGGCGTTGCACCAAAATTGGCAAGCACAGTAGCCGGTACGCCCGGTATCGGTTTAAAATCTTCATTCAGCAAATTCTTCAAGTCTTCGACATACCCACGCTGAAGGTTACGCTTAAATGCGTCAGGCTTGCCTGCATCAAATATACCGGCGCGCAAATCGTTAAATAAATCAGCTACAGTATATGCGTTAACACCGTTTTTAGCTTCATTATCATACATGCGCGCCAACCTCGATGGTGCCAGTACGTTGCCCAATGTGTTTGTTTGTACACTTTTTATCCGGCCTATAATTACGCCGTTATCAAATTTGCTTAGTTCTTTACTGTCTATCAACCAGGATGGTGTGGTAAATAGTTGTTTATTAAAAAACACGGCAGCATCATGCTGTCTGTCCTTGCTTACAAAATCATACACCACACCAGTTTGATCGTATGTTTTAAAATTTTCGTTCATGCCACCAATATTGGCGGTTACATGGCCCATGTAACGCAAATACTGATTTAAAACCTCATTATATACTTCCTGCAGATCACTAAAATCTTCGCCTTTCTGGTAAGTCCATTTTTCAACATTTGGCAAGATGCGTTTTAAGTTGGCAATGCCGTATGTGCTGGCTTTCATGGCATTATCGCCCAAGTCTTCACTTTGTAAGCGCGGGTCAATGCTTGTGCCCTGGCGGCCATAATAATAAAGCGGGTTGCCTGCTTTTTCTTTCACCCAGCCATCCAGGATTTCTTTTTCTTCTTTTGGAGTTTTGTTGCCCGGGAACCAGGTATAACCCCATTTGATGGCCCATTTGTCATATTCGCCTATTTGCGGATAAAAATGAGTTACGCCGTCGCCCGGTTGCGCTATGTAATTAAAGCGGGCATAATCCATAATTGATGGCGCTGTGCCATGCTTATCGGTGAAGGTCTTCGACCTTAACGAATCAACGGGGTAAGCATAGCTCGACCCGAAATTATGTGGCAAACCTAAAGTGTGCCCAATTTCGTGCGACGATACAAAACGGATCAGTTCGCCCATTTGCTCATCTGTAAATTTAGCTTTGCGGGCATCAGGGTTCACAGCAGCTGTCTGTACAAAATACCAGTTGCGTAAAAGCTCCATTACGTTGTGGTACCATCCTACATGGCTCTCCAGTATTTCGCCCGAGCGCGGGTCGGAAATATGGGGACCGTAAGCGTTTTCAACATCGGAGGCGAAATATCTTACCACGGTATAGCGGGCATCTTCGGTGCTAAAATCCGGGTCTTCCTTTGGCGTAGGCGCTTCTTTGCCTACAATGGCATTTTTAAAACCAGCCACTTCAAATGCCTTTTGCCAATCGTTTATACCTGCAATAAGATAAGGTACCCATTTTTTTGGTGTAGCCGGATCAATATAAAAAACAATCTGTTTTTTAGGTTCAACCAGTTCACCGTGCAAATAGGCAGCGGTATCTTTGGGAACTAACTTCCAGCGGTGTATATACGATGTAACCAACGCCTTTTGTGCATCAGTGCCATAGTCAGTCTGGCTTTGCCCGAAAAATCCCACCCTATCATCACTTAAACGCGCTTTCATAGGCGATTTTGGCAGCAATAACATAGATGTGTTCAACTCGAAAGATATGGCTGCATTGCTGTTATCTGTAGGTGACTCCGTAGCGCGGTAAGTTTTTAATACTCTTGCTTCGATATTAATAGGGAAGCTTTTAATAGTATCGATATACGACCTTGAGTTATCTTCGGCCGAGATTTTATAAGCTTTTTTTAAGTCATCGGATATGCCAATGGCGGCTATATCGCCGTTATAAAAATCAGTTACATCTATTACAACGCCTGTGGTATCTTTATTAAAGGCCTTTATGTCAAAGGCGGCCAATACTGCCGACAGGTTGGAGTTTTTAACCGATTGGTACATATCACTGGTGCTATCGGCCCTGATGGAGTAGCTGGGTACACGTATAAATACTTGTTTATCGTGGCGCTCCCATTTCCAAACCTGGTCGTTTTGAGCTTCACCGCCATACTGCTGGCCAAAAGTTTTTAGCCCGGCGGGGGTCCTGAGCAAGCGTGTAATTACCTCCATTTCGCGACCAAACAACGAGTCGGGAATTTCGTAGTAATATTTGCCATCCACCTTATAGGTGTTAAAAAGCCCTTTTTCAACTTTTGTTTTGGCAGGAATTACATCGCTGAATTTTTTGATGCCTTCTTTTTTCGAAGGCCCTACAGTGGCGGTTGCCGTTGAGCCCGTAGCTGTAGAGGTTGTTTTAACCGTAACCGTTTGTGCTTCCTTTTTTGTTGCGCATGAGCTTGCGAGTAGTGCAAGTGCGGTTGCCGTTACGATAAGGCAAGAGCTTGCTTTTAAAGATGCGTACATATCAATATTTTAAATAATTTGGTCAATGATGTAAACTTATGGAAATATTTTTGATTTCGGATTTGGGAATATTTTTGATTTCGGATTTCGGAATTTCGATTTCGGAATTGTTAAAATTTGGATAAGCATTTTTGACAGCCACTGCAATGCCATATCTAACAGGATTATTTTTTAATTTTGGGCATTGGCTACTTTTGGAATAACGGAATGACAAAATAAAAGGGCCAATTGAATATTAAAGTGTTACTAATAGTTCAGTCAATTTCCGATTTACCAACTGCAGCATCCGCCATTATAAATTATTCAGATGATCAAAAGATCTTCCTTTTCTACGGCGAAATGGGCGCGGGCAAAACCACCCTCATCAAATCGCTATGCGAATATTTGGGCACATCTGAACCTGTTACCAGCCCTACCTTTTCTATTGTGAATGAATATATAGGTAGTGAGAGCAGAATTTACCATTTCGATTTCTATCGTCTTAAAAACGAAACGGAGGCACTGGATATGGGCTACGAAGAATATTTTTATTCGGATGCTTACTGTTTTATCGAATGGCCTGAAAAGATACCGGGGCTGTTGCCCGATCATTATATACGCATCAAAATAACAGAAACTGCGGATAATTCGCGGGAGATAATTATTGAAAAGATTTAATTAAAACTTAATACTTTTTTACTTATCTTCATCATCCAGAAAATAATACAGAATGAGCTCAGGGAAATTAAGTGGGTTTTCAGATATTGCCAAACAAGCCATGATGCAACCCCAGGAGTCGATGCTGGAGGTAAAAAACAAAAAGCACAAACTATACATCGGCATTCCAAAAGAAATATCCTTCCAGGAAAACAGGGTACCATTAACGCCTTTATCAGTCGCACTGCTGATTAATAACGGGCATGATGTGATGCTGGAAACCAATGCGGGCCAGGCAGCAAACTTTTCGGACAAGGATTATAGCGAACAGGGCGCACAGATTGTTTACGACACAAAAAAGCTTTACGAGGCTGATATCATCATAAAAATAGCGCCGCCAACACCCGGTGAGATCGAATTGATGAAGCCCGGGCAAATATTGATCTCGGCATTACAATTATCAACCTTTAAAGTTGAGAGCCTGCATGCGCTTATCAATAAAAGAATAACTGCGCTTTGCTTTGAGCACCTGCGCGATGAAGGCGGCTCGTTAAGCGTGGTGAGGGCCATGAGCGAGATTGTCGGCGCCACATCGATTTTAATAGCTGCCGAATACCTGAGTAATATATTTGATGGTAAAGGTTTAATGCTTGGCGGCATCACCGGCGTACCGCCCACAGAAATTGTGATATTGGGCGCCGGCACAGTTGGCGAATATGCCGCCCGTGCTGCCATATCATTGGGCGCTGAAGTAAAGGTTTTTGATCCATCAATCTATAAACTACGCCGTTTGCAAAATAACATTGGCAGCCGGGTATTTACATCGGTTGTGCAGCCCATTGTTTTAGAAAAAGCCATTACTACCTGCGATGTAGCTATCGGCGCTATGCGTGCCGAAGATGGCAGGAGCCCCTGCCTTGTATCTGAAGCTACCGTAAGCCGGATGAAACCCAATTCGGTAATTATTGATGTAAGTATTGACCAGGGCGGCTGTTTTGAAACATCGGAAGTAACTAATCATACCCATCCCGTTTTCAGGAAATATGATGTTATTCACTATTGTGTGCCAAATATCGCCTCGCGTGTGGCACGCACCGCGACTTATGCTTTAACCAATATTTTTACCCCGATACTGCTTGATATTGGCGAACATGGCAGTCTGAAAAATTTGATATGGCAAAAATCGGGCATGCGCGATGCGGTATACATATATAAAGGCCATTTAACCAGCAAGCACATGGGCGAGCGCTTCTCTATCCCGACAAAAGACCTTGACTTGCTTATAGTTTCCCATCACTAAAACATGAAACGTTATATTGTTTTTAGCCTTTTTATCATCGCTTCGGGTATAGCAAATGCGCAGCACTATAAATACATAGACAGCTCGAAGGTGATGGGTGAAAAAAAATACGCGCAGCAAATAAAAGCCCATCCCGAAACAAGGCTGGTTGAAATAAAAAAATACATCCCCGGCATTGTGCTTGATATAAGGTATGCCACCACCAATAATTTCACCCATCACCAGATGTACCGCGAGGCTAAGGCTTTTGCCCGCCTGCCGGTTGTAATGGCTTTGCGCGATGTTGAGGCTGAACTGAAAACAAAAGGCCTGGGCATAAAAATATACGATGCTTATCGCCCTTATGCCATTACCGTTAAGTTTTACGAGGTAGCGCTGGACACCAATTTTGTTGCCGACCCGCGCAAAGGATCGAAACATAACCGGGGCTGCGCCATCGATATGAGCCTGATCGACCTTAAAACCGGCAAAGAACTGGATATGCCCACAGGTTTTGACAGCTTCAGTAAAAAAGCGGCATCAAACTACATGGCGCTGCCGCAGCAAGAGATAGCTAACCGCGAAATATTAAGAAACGCTATGCAGACGCATGGGTTTGTAGAGATACCGAGCGAATGGTGGCATTTTGATTTTAATGGTTGGCAGAAATACCCATTGCTTGATATCCCGTTTTCGGAAATTGCCGATAAGCAATAATTTAAAGCTGTTTCCAAACATTTTAGCTGTTATATGCTTTCTTTGCATATAGGCACTAAAGTTGCCTCTAATAAATCGTAGCGGCAAAACGTACTCAACTGCTACGCCAGGGGATTACAACACAATGAAACTTTTTAGTAAAGCATATTTTAAACATATCTGGCAAATAATAGTGGCCACCCTTATGGGTTTTATTAATGACAATGGCCTTAAACTTAGCGCCTCATTAGCCTATTACACTGTATTTTCAATTGCGCCATTATTGATATTGGTTATTTCGGTTGCGGGTTTGTTTTTTAAACATGATGCCGCTTCGAATGCAATTTACCCGCAAATTGTTCATTACGTAGGCCCGCAAGCGGCTACCGAGATACAGGATATTTTAAAAAATCTTGCGTTTTCGGGCAAATCAGCAACTGCACTTGTTATAAGTATTATTACCTTATTAATTGGCGCCAGCAGTACTTTTGTCGAGATACAGGATTCGCTTAACATTATATGGCGGGTAAAGGCCAAACCCAAAAAAGGCTGGCTGAAGCTGGTCCAAAACCGTTTTTTATCTTTTTCGCTTATTGTTAGCCTTGCCTTCCTGTTGCTGGCATCGTTAATAGTAAACCTTATTTTAACGAGCCTGAGCACCCACCTCCAGCATTTTCTACCCGTAATTACAGGTTTCTTGTTTAAAGCGATCAACCTGGGCATAACATTTACAGTTATTGCCGTACTCTTTGGTATCATATTCAAGTTTTTACCCGATGTAAAGATCCGCTGGAAAGATGTGCGTGCCGGGGCATTTTTTACCGCCGCCTTTTTTATGATAGGTCAGTATGGTATAAACGTCTATATTGAATATACGGCAAAAAGCTCGGCCTACGGAGCAGCCGGATCAATTTTAGTGATACTCATCTGGATATATTACACTTCTGCTATACTATATATAGGCGCCGAATTTACCCAGGTTTATGCCGAGGCTATCGGAAGCAAAATTGAACCTGCCGAATATGCGGTATTTGTTCAGCAAACCGAGGTTGAGAAAGAAGTATCGAGCCTGCCACCACAAAACCCTCAGATCACCGGAAATTTGAAAAAGGAAGTTGATTAAGTTGATTGCGGTTGATAAGCTTATAAAAGTTATACTTTTATTAACTCAATCAACTTATTATATCCAAAGATGAAAGCTTCAAACAGGCTTGATAAACGAGTTGTAGGCGGACATTATTAAATTGACAACTAAAAGCGTCGGTAATGTTAGCAAAACAATTGCCTGCATAACATCGCCGTGAAACCAAAACAAAACAACTCCTAAAGTCACGTGAGCGAAGTTCTTAATAAAATTTATCCTCGTATTAAAGGTAGCCTTATCGGTTAGGGCGTATAAAATATTTGATACAACAGTAATGATTAGGTATTGTACGGCAAAAACTATCGGGTACATCCCGCCGGCATTGGCGTCACCATGCTCGTGATGGGTGCCGTAAACAAAAAATACAACAATGAGCACAGGAAACGCAATAAAGGACTTGTTAAAAACTGTCAAAATAAAATGTTCATTGGGTTTCATCCGGTTCATAACGCAATTTAAGTATTAATGTCAATATTAAGCAGTCTCTTCCTGGCCACCCTACGTAATTAGTCCCGATATAATCTGGATGCCTCGCAATTGACACAAGCGGGGAGGGCGGCACCACCTCTTCGGGCCCCGCTGGATAAGCACGGCGGTAGAACATGTCCAATTGCATTTTATCATCAACACCTGTATATTTAGCGTTTATGACGATACATAAATCGCTACCGGCGGTATTAATTTTGCTTTTGCCTTGCCTCCTTTTCGGGCAACAAGTAAAGCCGGTTGCCGATTTTTCAAAAGCTGATACTTTGGCCAAGACCATAAAATATGATAATGATCTTACCCTCCTCACCAAACAACTCACCAGTCCTTTCCCTGAGCAGTTATTAAAAGTAAGGGCCATTTTCCGGTGGATTACCGAAAATATTGCGTACGATTTTAAATACTTTGACAAATATTCGTACAAGGGAAAAGAGCCAAAAACTTTTACCTGCAGCGGCGATAGCCTCGGTTGCGAGATCAAGAAAACCGCTTGGGAAACCGCGTATATTACTAAGGTACTTGATAAAAAAAAGGCGGTTTGCCAGGGTTACGCCATGCTTTTTAAAAAAATGTGCGACATAGCAGGCATACAGTCGGCAGTAGTACCTGGATATGTGCGGACAGAATACTACGAAGTTGGCACCCCAGGCGAACTTGACCATGCCTGGAACGCGGTTTTGTTAAACGGCGATTATTACCTGCTGGATGCCACCTGGGCGGCGGGCGGCTGTAGTAAGGATGAGGACGGCAAGCTCCTGTCTTTTCATAAGGACTATGACGATTATTATTGGCTTACGCCCTGCGAAGAGTTTGCAAAAAACCATTTTCCAGAAGATCCCAAATGGGTATTGATGCCGCATTATACAATAGACAAATTTTCATCAAACCCCTATTATGTGCCCGATGAGGCAGGCAATATCAAATTGATTACCCCAGGCTCGGGCATCATCACCGCAAAAAAAGGCGACACCATCCATTTTAAACTGGCTTATAAAGGCAGCTTTCACGATTTACAGATCAACACCAATATTTTTCAAAACCCCGATCTGTGGTATTGGTACTACCTCAGCAAACGAAGCAGGATCAGGTTTAATGATACCTCGGCAATAAAGAAACAGCGTTATGTAAAGTACAGGCACGATGGCGATAAATATGAGTTTACCTATGTAGTTAAAGATTATAGCCTGGATTATATAGATATTCTTTTTGATACCCGGCGGGTGATGCGGTTTAAGGTGCATGTGCATGGTTGACGCAGAGACAGGAAAATAGGGTTTACACTTTTTGAGATTTATTTATTAAAAATTTGATAATCAAATAATTATAAAAATGCAGGATTGGCACTTTTGTGCGTTTAGGAGACTTGCCTTTGTCCATGCGACTCCTCAGAAACGCTTTCGGCATTAAAGCCCCTCTCTTCTATTGCACAACAATAGAATTCGCGCTGCTGCCATTGTTGCCGATGTAAAAAATCTGGCCGTTTTTCCAATAGCAAGCCCTTTGTATATCGTTATTTTCTGTGCCCCCGGCAACATAAACATCGCCTCCTGAAACAAAAACAGAACTGGCTAAGGATGTTGTGCCGCCCGGCAAATGTTGCGGCGTCCCGTTTTTCCATACGGTGGCTACTCCCGTACCATTTATGGTTTCGTAGCCGGCCACATATACATCTTTGTCGGCCATGGTAACCGAATAGGCCACACCGCTATTTGTTGAAAGATTGATAAGCTGCCCATTTTTCCATAATGCCGGAATCGCTATCGGATTCGAAAGATACATGCCGGCAACGTACACATCGCTCCCCGAAACATAAATTGAATAGGCTTCGGAGGTTGCGTTTGTTAATAAATTGCGCACACCATCCTTCCACCAGGTGGCCGTGTTGAAAGCCTCATTTAGCAGGCTGCTACCACAAATGTACACACTGCCGCCCGAAACAGTTATCGAGTTTAAAACTGCAACGTTTGTGCTGTCAATTACAGTTGGGCTGCCGTTTTTCCAATAGGTAGCGTATTGGGTGCCGTAAATTTGAAACCAGCCCGCCACGTACACGTCGCTGCCCGAGACACACAGTGAACCCGTTGTTGAGACGGTAGTGCTGCTGCGCACAGGCAAAAAATTTGGTGTGCCGTCCTTCCAATAAATGGCTGCATCCAGGCCGGCATTTACACCTTGACCCGCAACATAAACGGCGCCGCCGGCAACCGCCACCTGGTTCGCCGCGCCACCAAAGCGGCTTGTAAGCTGTTCGGCCACACCATTTTCCCAAACAATAGCAGTATCCTCATTAACGCCGGCTATATAAACCGTAGGAACAGGCTTATTGATATGGTTTTTTTTGCAGGCTGCAAAAAAACTAAAAAAGCATAAAATGAATAACAGGCGAAACAGGTGACATCGGTTCATAAGGATGATTTTTATCAAAAATAGCAAAGAATTTGGGATATAAAGCTGGCTGGTTGATTTGGGGAGCTTGATGTAAAGGCAACAGGCAACATCCTTCTCGCACAAGGTTGGGGCATGAGCGCCCCGCTGGTTTAACATTTACCTTGCTGGCGAAATCAAGTTCAGTTTCATCAATCCAGCTTAAACCTTGCCCGTCTTATGGCTTCCTTCAGTTCATCAAAGTTTTCGTAGTACTCTTCAACCAAATACAGTTTTTTTCCGGTGTTCAATTCAATTTTTAGCTTTGTAGTATCAACGAGCGATAAACGCCTGGTGTTCTCAGCATAATCAAGGCTGCTGCACACCAAACTTACATGGACGATGTCTGCATAATTAATGGTTTTTCGGTCATCGATGAGCAGGTAATGTAACATCAACGCGTCAGGGTTTACGGTAACTTTAATAAAACGTTTAACGGCGCGATAAGTATTAAAACAAATATATATGATCAAAAACACCAGCGTGACCATCCCCACCTGTGCATTTGTGCGACTGTATTCCTCTCCTGTCAGATGGACACAAACGCCGATTAGTATCGCCACTAAAATGCCAAAAAACAACGGGGCAGTCCAAAGCGAATTTCGGAATTTTGATGTGAGCGTTTCTGTCATTGGCTGGTCTCGGCGGAAGTAGAATCCTGCCTAAATATACCAATTATTTATTAAGCGTCCTCACGCAAATCCCACAACACCAAAAGCGGTGTCATTCCAATGCGCAACCTGATACAACAACAAAAAATGCCCGCCAACCGGCAGGCATTCTATAAAAAACTCGTTTTGTTATCGGCCCGTATCCTGGTATAGTGCGAAATATAACGCCTTTCTTAAAGATATCCATGCTTTTTTCAAATCGGCGGCTGCCTGGGCTTTGTGGCCGCCAAAAATACCCGGGGCGCTATTTAAATGATTCATAGCAGCTTCCACTTCATGCATCGCGTTGGTCATGTTCGGATACCTCGCTTCTTCGGCCCTCATCAGGGTAATTTCATTAGGTGCGGGCTGTCTGTTTCCGATGATCACATCGAAACTGATCCTTCCCCCAACTTGCTGTGCGAATGATACATTGGCTGATGCTATGGCAATCGCCAAAATAAACAATACTTTTTTCATAACTTTCTGTTGTTTGGTTTTAATGATGTTTTGGTGGTATCACTGGAAAACACCCGCGTAGCTTAAATGTTTCTTTTTTTGAAAAAAACTCCGCTGGCCCATCTGTAACTACACCTATCAAATTATTCTTTTCGCTCACTAAAATGCCGTGCAGGCCAAAATAGGTCGCGTTCTCGTATGCCGCTGAACGACTATCAATGGAACAAAAAATGCCCGCCAAATGGCAGGCATTATCTATAAAAAATTTAAAAATATCCGATTTGTTATCGGCCCGTATCCTCGTAAAGTTGGAAATATAATGCCTTTCTCAAAGATATCCATGCTTTTTTCAAATCGGCGGCTGCCTGGGCTTTGTGCCCTCCAAAAATACCGGGGGCGTTATTCAAGTGATCCATGGCATGCTCAATTTCGTGCATCGCGTTGGTGATGTTTGGGTACCTTGCTTCTTCTGCCTGCATTAAGGCAATTTCATTAGGTGCCGGCGGCCTGTTTCCAATTATCACATCGAAACTGATCCTTCCTCTACCTGGTTGTGCAAACGATACATTGGCTGATGCAATGGCAATCGCCAAAATAAATAATACTTTTTTCATAACTTTTGATGTTAGTTTTTATGATGTTTTGGTTGTAAGACTGAAAAACACCCAAGTAGTTTAAATGTTTGTTTTTTTTGTAAAAGAACATAGCGGTCCTGACCTTTAATTACACCCATCAAATTCCCACAATCTGCACATCAAAAATCTACACATCCGCACATCAATTTCCCCATTTTACGCCGAAAACCGCGCAATTACTATGCATGCATAAAAAATATACCGAATACCGTTTTAAACTTTGGTCTATTTTGTTGAAAATATTGTATCTTTATGGGCTTTGTTGACCACTTTTAATATGGTTTTTATAATGTTTTACCAAATTAAATACTAATTGAATAAATTTATTTTAATCCTTGTTATTCGTTTTTCCTATTTCTACCTTACAAATATCAAATTATAAAACCGGGTAAGTCGCGCTTGCCCATCAAATTTAAATACAAAAAAAGCTGTTACAGCCTATATAACATGAGTTCATCAAACGGTACAATTGAAGCGGTAGAATTAAACAAATACAGTAAAACATTTACGCAGGACCCCACGCAACCGGGCGCCCAGGCCATGCTTTACGGTATTGGTTTAACTGATGAAGATATGCAAAAAGCGCAGGTTGGCGTGGCCAGCATGGGTTACGATGGCAATACCTGCAACATGCACCTTAACGATTTGGCCAAACTGGTAAAACAAGGTATTTGGGAAGAGGATTTGGTGGGCCTGATATTCCATACCATTGGCGTTAGCGATGGCATGAGCATGGGTACCGATGGCATGCGTTATTCGCTGGTTAGCCGTGATGTTATTGCCGATTCTATAGAGGCGGTTGTTGGCGCACAATATTATGATGGGCTGATCACGTTGCCTGGCTGTGATAAAAATATGCCCGGTTCAGTTATGGCCATGGGCAGGCTTAACAGGCCATCAATAATGGTATATGGCGGTACCATAAAACCCGGCCACTATAAAGGCGAAGATTTGAACATTGTATCAGCATTTGAGGCCCTGGGCCAACGGATAGCCGGTAATATAACCCCCGAAGATTTTTTGGGCGTAGTAAAAAATGCTTGTCCAAGTGCGGGCGCTTGCGGCGGTATATATACAGCCAATACTATGGCATCGGCTATTGAGGCTTTGGGCATGAGTTTGCCTTATTCGTCATCAAACCCTGCGTTGAGCGAAGAAAAGAAAGCGGAATGCCTGGCGGCCGGCAAGGCTATAAAAATATTATTGGAACGCGATATAAAGCCATCGGACATTATGACCCGCGCGGCATTTGAAAATGCGATAGTAACCATAATGGTATTAGGCGGGTCGACCAATGCTGTGCTGCATTTAATAGCGATGGCCAAAAGCGTAAATGTAAAATTAACGCAGGACGATTTCCAGGCCGTTAGCAACCGCATACCCGTACTGGCCGATATGAAGCCAAGCGGCAAATACATGATGGAAGACCTGCATAAAGTTGGCGGTGTACCTGCGGTAATGAAATACTTGCTAAAATTAGGCTGGATTGATGGTAGCTGCTTAACTGTTACCGGCAAAACCATTGCCGAAAATTTGGAAGAGGTACCGGAAATTAACTTTGAAACACAGAAAGTTATTTTCCCGGTTGAAAAACCTATAAAAGCTACAGGCCACCTGCAAATACTATATGGCAATTTAGCCGAGGGTGGCAGCGTTGCCAAAATAAGCGGCAAAGAGGGCGAGCGTTTTGAAGGCCCTGCCCGGGTTTTTGATGGCGAGTTCGAGTTGATAGATGGCATACAAAGCGGTCGCGTTAAAGCAGGCGATGTGGTGGTGATCCGCAACATTGGCCCCAAAGGCGCACCGGGCATGCCCGAGATGCTGAAACCTACAGGCGCAATTTTCGGCGCAGGCCTGGGCGCTTCGGTGGCATTAATTACCGATGGCCGTTTCAGCGGCGGCACCCACGGGTTTGTGGTTGGCCACATCACCCCCGAAGCTTACGACGGTGGTTTGATAGGCTTAGTAAAAGACGATGACACGATAGAGATAGATGCCACAGCAAATACCATGACACTAAAAGTTTCGGATGCAGAGATCGCTGCAAGACGAGTCAGTTGGGTACAGCCGGCGTTAAAAGCCAAAAGCGGCCTTTTATACAAATACGCCAAAACGGTTAGCACAGCTGCTGAAGGTTGTGTTACGGATGAATTTTAACGGTGAGGTGAAAGGTAAAGGACGAAAGGTGAAAAGTTTACGTAGCCTCCAGGAAAATAACAGAATGGAAATCGGTGAAATCACAAATAAATCAGTGAAATCACCTAAAAAAATAAAAACGTGGAAACACAAACGATCACACAAGAAATCGGTGAAATCGCAGAGAAATCGGTGAAATCACAGAAAACAGAAGTATCAGGGTCGGAGGCATTGTTGGATGCATTGATCGCTGAAGGTGTGGATACCATTTTTGGGTATCCGGGTGGTGCAATTATGCCCATTTACGATGCTTTGTTTGATTATAATGATAGATTGAACCATATCCTTGTCCGCCACGAGCAGGGCGGGATACACGCGGGGCAGGGTTATGCACGTACATCGGGCAAGGTGGGCGTTGTTTTTGCTACCAGCGGCCCCGGCGCTACCAATTTGGTAACAGGCCTGGCCGATGCACAGATAGACAGCACGCCATTGGTATGTATCACAGGGCAGGTTTTCGCCCATTTATTAGGTACCGATGCTTTCCAGGAGACGGATGTGATCAACATCACCACCCCGGTAACCAAATGGAACTACCAGGTAACCGATGCTACCGAAATTCCCGAAGTTATTGCCAAAGCATTTTACATTGCCAAAAGCGGCAGGCCGGGCCCGGTATTGATAGATATCACTAAAAACGCACAGATACAAAAATTCAGCTACGAAGGTTACATCAAATGTGATCATATCCGCAGCTACAGGCCAAAACCTATCGTTCGCCCGCAGTATATTAAGGAAGCTGCTGAATTGATCAATTCGGCTAAAAAGCCGTTCATCATTTGGGGACAAGGCGTAATTTTAGGCAGTGCCGAACAGGAATTTAAAGCTTTTGTTGAGAAAAGCGGCATCCCCGCAGCATGGACAATTTTAGGCGCCGGCGCTATCCCTACAGACCACCCACTAAACGTAGGTATGCTGGGTATGCACGGCAACTACGGTCCGAATGTGCTTACTAACGAATGTGATGTGCTTATCGCGATAGGTATGCGCTTTGATGACCGCGTAACCGGCCGCCTTGATAAATATGCTAAACAGGCAAAGGTTATCCACCTGGATATTGACCCTGCCGAGATCGATAAAAACGTAAAATCAACAGTACCCGTTTGGGGCGATTGTAAAGAAACATTGCCGTTGCTTACCGCATTGGTTGATAAAAAAGATCATACCGCATGGCATGATAAATTTGACGATTTCGCCCAAAAGGAATATGACGCGGTAATACATACCGAGTTAAACCCAACCTCAGACGAATTGACGATGGGCGAAGTGATCAAGCAATTAAATGAGCTTACCAAAGGCGATGCCGTAATTGTAACCGATGTTGGCCAGCACCAGATGGTGGCCTGTCGTTATGCAATCCTAAATAAAACACGCAGCAATATTACGAGCGGCGGTTTAGGTACCATGGGCTTTGCCCTTCCAGCTGCCATAGGCGCAAAATTTGGCGCGCAGGAGCGTGATGTTATCGCCATCATCGGCGATGGCGGTTTCCAGATGACCTGCCAGGAACTGGGCACCATAATGCAAACAGGCATCGATGTAAAGATCATCATACTGAATAACCGTTTCCTGGGCATGGTACGCCAGTGGCAGGAGCTGTTTAACGCACGCCGCTATTCTTTCGTGGATATTGAAAGTCCTGATTTTGTTGCGCTGGCCGCAGCTTACCGGATTCCCGGCAAATGCGTGTCGGACAGGGCTGACCTGCCGGGCGCGTTAAAGGAAATGATGGAAAACAAAGGGTCATTCCTGTTAGAAGTAATGGTAACCAAGGAAAATAACGTGTTCCCGATGGTACCGCAGGGATGCAGTGTTGCGGAGATAAGGTTGAAATAATGGCCGGGGCCTCACCTAAATCCTCTCCAAAGGAGAGGACTTAAGCTTCGCACTTTTTTAAAGAACCCTCTCCTTTGTAAAGGGCAGGGTGAGGAGAAACAGGCAGTTTGAGGCGAAAGATTTAAAGAAAGTAAAAATGGAAAACCAGGAAAGACAAGAATATAATATCACGGTTTACACGGAAAACCAGATCGGTTTACTAAACCGGATAGCGATAATATTTACCCGCAGGAAGATCAATATCGATAGCCTGAATACTTCTCCGTCGGAGATTGAGAGTATCCACAGGTTTAATATTGTGATCACCGAATCGGAAGACGTGGTACGCAAACTTTGCCGACAGATTGAAAAGCAGGTGGAGGTACTGAAGGTGTATTACCATACCAACGAAGATGTGATATGGCAGGAACTGGCGTTATACAAAGTATCGACAGATGTAATTGCCGAAAAGGTAAGCGTTGAACGTTTATTGCGCGAAAACGGCGCCCGTGTTGTTGTGCTCCGGAAGGATTATACGGTTTTTGAAACCACCGGTCACCGTGAAGAAACCGACAATCTCATCAGCATTTTACAGCCTTATGGCCTGATAGAGTTCGTACGCAGCGCACGTGTGGCAATTATTAAAGACAGCGAGGGTTTTAACTCAAAGATACGTGAGTTTGAAAGACTGGAACCGGGAGAAGAAGTAATTGAAAATGAATATTTGAACCAGGGAGCGAAAGTGTTTACGATGTAGTAGAAGGAGGTGAAAGCTGAAAGATTAAAGGCGAAAGGTTTTGATGAGAAACAATCTGCCATGAACCATGAGCTATCAACTATGAACTAACAAATGATAGAGGAAATAAAACAAAAATACCCGTTAGCCTACAACGCTATAAAGGAAGCTACCGAAGCTAATGGTTTTACCATGCCTTCGGAAGTTTTAACGTGTTCGTTGCTTAAAACATTGGCGGCAACAAAACCGGGCGGTAAGTTTTTGGAGTTGGGCACGGGTACTGGTTTATCAACCACCTGGATATTGGATGGGATGGATGAAAAGTCGACATTGATATCTATTGATAATGATGAAACATTTTTAAACATCGCAAAGGAAAATTTAGGCGTTGATAAAAGGTTAAGGCTGATATGTACCGATGGCGGCGAGTGGATAAAGCAAAACGAAGGCAAAAAATTCAGCTTTATTTTTGCTGATACCTGGCCGGGCAAATATTTATTGCTTGATGAAGTGCTGGATATGATTGAAAAAGGCGGCATTTATATTATTGATGATATGCTGCCCCAGCAAAACTGGCCGACAGGCCACGCCGAAAAAGCAACACAGCTGATAGCCGACCTGGATAGCAGGGACGATATCATACTAACAAAAATGGGCTGGGCAACGGGGATAGTGATTATAACCAAGAAGTAGGTGAAAAGAGGCGAAAGCTGAAAGGTAAAAGGCGAAAGGTTAAAACCGGACGAGTAACAATAGTTAAATAGTAAACAAAAAACCATAATACAGTAAACCAAAATCGGTGAAATCAAAAAAACATCGGTGAAATCAAAAAAAATAAGATGGCAAAATTAATTTTCGGCGGCACTGAAGAAAACGTAGTAACCCGCGAGGAGTTCCCTTTATCAAAGGCACAGGAAGTATTAAAAGATGAAGTTGTAGCTGTAATTGGCTATGGCGTTCAGGGGCCTGGCCAGGCGCTCAATCAAAAAGACAATGGCATTAACGTAATAGTTGGTCAGCGTAAAGGCACAAAAACATGGGATAAAGCTGTAAACGATGGCTTTGTACCTGGCGAAACCCTTTTTGAAATTGAAGAAGCCCTTGAGCGGGGAACAGTAATATGCTATTTATTAAGCGATGCTGCACAGATCGCCCTATGGCCAACCGTTAAAAAACATCTTACAAAAGGTAAAGCGTTATATTTCTCACACGGTTTTGGTATCACTTTTAAAGAGCAAACCGGCATTATCCCTCCTGCTGACGTGGATGTGTTTTTGGTTGCGCCAAAAGGCTCGGGCACTTCGTTGCGCCGCATGTTTTTACAGGGCCGCGGCTTAAATTCAAGCTACGCTATTTTCCAGGATGCTACAGGCAAAGCAAAAGACAGGGTAATTTCTTTGGGTATTGCTGTGGGCAGCGGTTATTTGTTTGAAACCGATTTCCGTAAAGAAGTTTTCAGCGACCTTACCGGCGAACGCGGCACGCTGATGGGCTGTATCCAGGGTGTATTTGCAGCACAGTATGATGTATTGCGCAGCAAAGGCCACTCGCCATCCGAGGCATTTAATGAAACCGTTGAAGAATTAACCCAATCGTTAATGCCATTGGTTGCCGAAAACGGTATGGACTGGATGTACGCCAATTGCTCAACCACCGCACAACGCGGCGCACTGGATTGGTGGAAAAAATTCCGCGATGCCACCAAACCGGTATTTGAAGAATTATACAACAGCGTGGCAACAGGTGTTGAATCGCAAAAATCAATCGATTCAAACAGCAAGCCGGATTACCGCGAAAAACTGGATATCGAATTAAAAGAATTACGCGACAGCGAAATGTGGCAAGCCGGCAAAACTGTACGCAGTTTAAGGCCAGAAAACCAGGTGGTGGAAGCATAGTTGTCTGAACTCGAATTAAGCGAATTGATTGAATTGTTAGAATTTGATTGTTTGGTGATGATTTAATTAATGGAAACTGCTAAAAGGACTGCCGAAGAATTTAACGATTGCACAAGCAAGATAATTGGATGTGCAATGCGGGTTCACGGCGCCTTGGGTAATGGTTTTCAGGAGGTGATTTATCAAAGAGCGCTGGAAATAGAAATGGGACTTCCTGGTTTGGGTTTCGCAAGAGAGATGGAAATGCCCATTTTCTACAGAGGTGAGCAAATAGGGACCAGACGGGTAGATTTTTTTGTTGAAGATGAAGTGATGGTTGAATTAAAGGCGTTGATAAACTTAGAAGACGTTCATTTAGCGCAGGGAATCAACTACCTCGAAGCTTATAATATTAAAATAGGGTTGCTCATAAATTTCGGTAGTAAAAGTTTACAGTTTAAAAGATTATTAAATAAAAAATATCGTCCGAACTCGAACTAAGCGAATTCAAGAAATGAAAGAATTAAATGCCTTAAGGCGAAAAATTCGAGAAATTCCAATAATTCAAAAAATTCGAGTTCAGACAAATTAAAGAGATGATACTTGAAGTAGCCATACTAAATGTGCTCCCCGGGCAGGAAGATGAGTTTTTAAAAGCATTTTCCATAGCTAAGGATATCATAGCAAAAATGGCCGGTTATATTTCGCACCAGCTTAAAAGATGTATTGAACATACTAATCAATTCATTCTCTTGGTTGAGTGGAAAAAACTAACCGACCATACGGAGGGCTTCAGGGGATCAAAAGAATACCAGGAATGGAAAAGGTTGTTACATCATTTTTATGACCCGTTTCCAACTGTTGAACATTATGACTGATGTTGGAATGTTGTAAAGTTGGAATGTTAAAATATGATGTTGTGCAACAATGACTAATGACAGAAAAAAATCGGTAAAATCACCCAATTAAAAATCGGTGAAATCAAAAGTTAATCGGTGAAATCAAAAAAATGAATAAAAAAATATTAGTAATACCTGGTGACGGCATCGGCGCCGAAGTGACCACATGGGGTAAGGCTGTTTTGGAGAAAATAGCCGAACAATACGGCCATACATTCACCTATGACGAAGCTTTAATGGGCCATGTCGCTATTGAGGCAACCGGCAGCCCGCTGCCTGATGAAACTTTGGCAAAAGCAAAAACCAGTGATGCCATTTTATTTGGCGCTGTAGGCCATGCCAAATATGACAACGATCCTTCGGCAAAAGTAAGACCGGAGCAGGGTTTGTTGGGGATACGTAAAGGCCTGGGCTTATACGCCAACCTGCGCCCTATTATGCTGTTTGATGAGTTGCTTAATGCATCGAGCCTTAAACCGGAAATATTAAAAGGAACAGACATCCTGTTTTTCCGCGAGCTAACCGGTGATGTTTATTTTGGTGAGAAAAAACGTACTGCGGACAGCGCATCTGATTTGATGATCTATCACCGTTACGAGGTTGAACGCATTGCCATAAAGGCTTATGAAGCTGCAAGGCTAAGAAGTAAAAGGCTGTGTTCTGTTGATAAAGCAAATGTTTTGGAAACATCACGCCTTTGGCGCGAGGTTGTTCAGGAAATTGCAAAAAGGTATCCTGATGTAGAAACAGAACACATGTTTGTTGATAATGCCGCAATGCAGCTGGTGAAAAACCCTAAAAAGTTTGATGTGGTTTTAACCGCCAACCTTTTTGGGGATATTTTAACAGACGAGGCATCACAAATAGCAGGTTCCATGGGTATGCTGGCATCTGCATCCATAGGTGATGGTACCGGCTTCTTTGAGCCTATCCACGGTTCGGCACATGATATTGCCGGGCAGGATAAAGCCAATCCGCTGGCATCGATATTGTCGGTAGCATTAATGCTGGAGATTAGCTTCGGTTTAAAAGAGGAAGCTAAAAAGATCACCACTGCTATCGATAAAACACTTAAAGAAGGTTACCGTACCGGTGATATAGCTGATAGCAATACAGATAAAAGCAAAATATTAGGGACCAAAGCGATGGGCACGAAGGTGCTGGAATTTCTATAATGTGCAGATATGCGAATGTGCAGATGTGCAAATGAAAGCTCCAATGACTAATTACATAATGACCAATGACTAATAATGAAATGGAACGCTGAATTATATGATGACAAACATGCTTTCGTATTTCAATACGGCGAAAGTGTTTTGGAATTGCTGGAAGTAAAACCCGGTGAACGCATTCTTGATTTGGGATGTGGTACCGGGCATTTAACGCAGGAAATACAAAATCATGGCGCCGAAGTTACCGGTATTGATGCTTCTGCAGATATGATCGCGAAAGCAAAAGAAAGCTATCCCAGGGTTACTTTTATAGTTGCTGACGCTGCTGATTTTCATTTTGATGAACCATTTGATGCAATATTTTCCAATGCGGTTTTGCATTGGGTACACAAAGCTGATGATGCGATAAAATGCGTTTACGATAGCCTGAAACCCGGTGGCCGTTTTGTTGCCGAAATGGGTGGCAAAGGTAATAACGCATTGATCCTGGCGGCAACACAGCAGGTGCTTGAAAAACACGGCTACCCGCAGTTGGCGGTTAAGAAACCGTGGTATTTCCCTTCGCTCGGCGAGTACACATCCAAATTGGAAAAGGCAGGTTTCAGGGTTACATCCGCCTATCATTTCGACAGGCCAACATTATTGCAGGATGGCCGTGCCGGTGTGGCAAAATGGCTTAACATGTTTGGCGATGCTTTTTTTGAAGGCATTGATGAAACTGAGAAAGAGCAAATTTTAGCAGAGATCAGTGACCTGGTTGAGCCGCATTATAACAAAAACGGCGATTGGTATGCTGATTATGTGCGATTAAGGTTTGTTGCGGTGAAAGAAAATTAAGAATCAAGATACAAGAGTCAAGAACCAAGAAAATAATTAGTGTTAACCGATGTAGTTGCAGGATAACAGACTTTAAAATGTCTCATACCTCAAATCTCACATCTAAAATCTAAAACAAATGATACACGATCCAAACCGAGTCTATGTTTTTGATACCACGCTTCGCGATGGCGAGCAGGTACCGGGCTGCCAATTAACTACCCCCGAAAAAATTGAGATCGCAAGAGAGCTGGAGGCATTGGGTGTAGATATAATTGAAGCAGGTTTCCCCATATCAAGCCCCGGGGATTTTCAAAGCGTGGTAGAAATATCAAAGGCCGTACGGAACCCAACCGTTTGCGCCCTTACCCGCGCCAACAAAGGCGATATAGATGTAGCGGTTGAGTCGCTGCAATATGCCAAACATCCGCGTATCCATACCGGCATCGGCTCGTCTGATATGCATATCAAACACAAATTCAACAGTACCCGCGAAGAAATACTTGTGCGTGCCGTTGATGCCGTAAAATATGCAAAACGCTTTGTTGAAGACGTTGAGTTTTATGCCGAAGACGCAGGCCGCGCAGATATTGTTTATTTAGCGCAGATGATCGAGGCTGTTATTGCTGCTGGTGCGACAGTTGTTAATATTCCCGATACCAACGGCTATTGCCTGCCTAACCAATACGGTGACAAAATAAAATACCTGAAAGATAATGTACAAAATATAGATAAGGCCATCATTTCGGTTCATTGCCACAATGACCTTGGGCTTGCAACAGCAAACTCTATAGCAGGCCTGCAAAACGGCGCACGCCAGGTAGAGGGCACCATCAATGGCATTGGCGAACGCGCCGGGAATACGTCGTTGGAAGAAGTGGTGATGATATTAAAAACCCACCCTGTACTCGGCCTGCATACTAATATTAATGCCCGTAACTTTTATGAGATCAGTAATACGGTGGCCACACAAATGCGTATGCCGGTACAGGCAAACAAGGCTATTGTGGGCAGCAATGCATTTGCACATAGTTCGGGCATACACCAGGACGGTTTTTTAAAGAACCGCGAAAATTACGAGATCATTAAGCCCGAAGACGTAGGGTTCCCAAGTGCAACCATTGTACTTACCGCCCGCAGCGGAAGGCACGCATTAAAATACCATTTGGAACGTTTAGGTTTTAACCTTAATAAGGAAGAACTGGGTGAAGCATATCATCGTTTTCTTACCTTAGCCGACAATAAACTGAACATTAGTGATGATGATCTTTTATTGCTGGTACGTGGCGAGAAATTTGCCTGAAAATTTGAAGAGAAGACTATAATAAACAGAAATAAAATGAGCAAAACATTGTTTGATAAGGTATGGGATACGCATGTGGTGCGTAAAATTGAAGGCGGCCCTGACGTCCTTTTTATCGACCGCCATTTGATCCATGAGGTAACAAGCCCGGTAGCCTTTTTGGGCTTAAAGACAAGGGGAATAAAGGTGTTATATCCAGAGCGTACCTTCGCTACAGCAGATCATAACACGCCAACAATTAACCAGCATTTACCGGTTGCCGATCCGCTTTCTGCCAACCAGTTGAACGCGTTGGAGGCCAATTCAAATGAATACGGTATTAGTTATTGGGGCCTGGGCCACCAAAAAAATGGTATCGTGCATGTTATCGGGCCTGAATACGGCATAACGCAACCCGGCGCAACTATCGTTTGCGGAGATTCGCATACTTCTACCCATGGTGCTTTTGGTGCTATAGCTTTTGGTATTGGTACTTCAGAAGTTGAAATGGTTTTGGCCACACAGTGCATCATGCAGCCAAAAGCTAAAAAAATGCGCATCAGTATCAACGGGAAGTTAGGCGCCAGCGTTACGCCTAAGGATGTGGCACTATTCATCATTTCTAAACTTACAACATCTGGCGCAACGGGTTATTTTGTTGAATACGCCGGTGATGTTTTTGAAAGCATGAGCATGGAGGGCCGTATGACGGTTTGCAACATGAGTATTGAAATGGGCGCCCGCGGCGGGATGATAGCGCCGGATGAAACCACAATAAACTATGTAAAAGGCCGTGAATTTACCCCCAAAGGTGAAGCATGGGACAGGGCATTGGCCTATTATAAAACATTAAAAACTGATGCCGATGCTGTTTTTGATAAGGAATATACGTTTGATGGTGCTGCCATCGAGCCGATGATCACCTACGGAACAAACCCCGGTATGGGCATGGGCATTTCTAAAGATATCCCCGATGCCGCACATGCAGAAGGCGGTGCAGCCACTTACGGGAAATCATTAAACTATATGGGCTTTGCAGAAGGCGAGCACATGATAGGCAAACCGGTAGATTTTGTTTTTGTAGGCAGTTGCACTAATGGACGCATTGAGGATTTCAGGGCGTTTACTTCCCTTGTAAAAGGCAAACATAAAGCCGACAATGTTACCGCCTGGTTAGTCCCCGGTTCGCACATTGTTGAGGCGCAGATAAAAGAAGAAGGTTTACTTGATATTTTAACCGAAGCAGGCTTTGCATTGCGCCAGCCGGGTTGTTCAGCCTGTTTGGCCATGAATGACGACAAAGTACCAGCCGGCAAATATGCAGTGAGTACCTCGAACAGGAACTTCGAAGGACGACAAGGCCCCGGCGCAAGAACCATGTTGGCCAGCCCCTTGGTTGCCGCAGCTGCCGCCATAACAGGCGTAGTTACAGATCCAAGAACGTTAATTGAAGAACTTGTTTAGTGAGTGGTGAGTAGTGAATGGTCAGAAATCAAAAAATGACTTAATGACCCAATGACAAAATGACTAATACAAATCGGTGAAATCAAAAAGTAATCGGTGAAATCAAAAAAACAATGGCATACGATAAATTTAACATATTAAGAAGCACTGCGGTACCGCTTCCGATAGAAAACGTGGATACCGACCAGTTAATCCCTGCGCGCTTTTTAAAAGCAACAGAAAGGGTTGGCTTTGGCGATAACCTTTTCCGCGATTGGCGCTATAATGCCGATAACACGCCTAAAAAGGACTTTGTATTGAACAACCCGATATACAGTGGTAAAATATTGGTTGGCGGTAAAAACTTTGGCTCAGGCTCATCAAGGGAACATGCTGCCTGGGCAGTTTACGATTATGGTTTCCGTTGTGTGATATCCAGCTTTTTTGCTGACATTTTCAGGAACAATTGTTTAAATATCGGCGTATTGCCGGTACAGGTTAGCCCGGAGTTTTCTGAAAAGTTATTCTCAGCCATACATGCTGATCCTAAAACAGAAATTGAAGTGAATTTACCGGAGCAAACTATTACGCTTTTAGCAACCGGTGAAAAAGAAACGTTTGATATCAGTCCTTATAAAAAAGACAATATGATAAACGGCTTTGATGATATCGATTACCTGCAAAGCATCAAAACAGAAATACAGGAGTTTGCTGAAAACCTGCCGATTTAACGCCTCACCCAACCCTCTCCTTTGGAGAGGGCAAAAAAAGAGTGAAGCCCAAGTCCTCTCCTTTGGAGAGGATTTAGGTGAGGCAACCCACAACCAAACCAAAGATAATCCACTAAATGGAACGAAGGAAAATAGAGATAATGGATACTACGCTGCGCGATGGCGAACAAACATCGGGCGTTTCCTTTTCCATATCCGAAAAACTTACTATAACGCAGTTATTGCTGGAAGAACTTAATGTCGACAGGATCGAGATCGCTTCGGCACGGGTATCAGAGGGCGAGTTCCAGGCAGTGAGCAGCATTTTACATTGGGCAGAGGTGAATGGGTATGTTGACCGGATAGAAGTATTGTCGTTTGTAGATAATGGAGTTTCCATTGATTGGATGGTAAATTCGGGCGTTAAAGTTCAGAACCTGCTGACCAAGGGATCAATGAATCATCTAACCCATCAGCTTAAAAAAACACCCGAACAGCATTTTGCCGAAATAAAACATGTTATCGAACTCGCGGAAAGCAAAGGTATTGCAACAAATGTATACCTGGAGGACTGGAGCAACGGCATGCGTAATTCCCCGGAATATGTTTACCAGTTTTTAGATTTCCTTGTAACCCAACCCATAAAAAGGGTATTGTTGCCTGATACGCTCGGAATTTTAACTCCGCAGGAAACGTTTAAATTTATAACAGACCTGAGATCAAGGTATCCTGATACCCATTTTGATTTTCATGCCCATAATGATTATGACCTCGGTACTGCCAATGTTTTAGAGGCTGTAAAGGCGGGTGCAAATGGCCTGCATTTAACCGTAAACGGCATGGGCGAGCGGGCCGGCAATGCTGCCATGGCCAGTGCCGTTGCTGTAATACATGATTTTGCGCCCGATGTGGAAATTGGCATCAAAGAATCCTCCATTTATAAAGTAAGCAAGCTGGTAGAAACATTTTCGGGCGTGAGGATACCTTCAAATAAACCAATTGTTGGCGATAATGTATTTACACAAACAGCCGGCATACACGCCGATGGCGATAATAAAAACAACTTATACTTTAACGACCTGCTGCCTGAACGTTTTGGAAGAAAGCGGGAATATGCCCTCGGAAAAACATCGGGCAAAGCCAACATCGAAAAAAACCTGCAGGAGCTGGGCTTAAAACTGAATGATGCCGACCTGAAAAAAGTAACCCAGCGCGTTATTGAACTGGGCGATAAAAAGGAAACGGTGACCAAGGAAGACCTGCCCTACATAATTTCGGACGTTTTGGATAGCAGCCTTTATGCGGAGAAGGTAACAGTGGAATCTTACGTATTGATGAACTCGATGGGCTTGCGGCCATCGGCCACCATTTCCGTAAAGATAGACGGCGAAAAATTTGAAGAAAATGCCCAGGGCGATGGCCAGTTTGATGCATTTATGAATGCACTGACCATGGTTTACAACAAGAAAAAAAGAAGCCTGCCAAAGCTAATAGATTATGCTGTTCGGATAGCCCCAGGCAGCAGCTCCGATGCCTTATGTGAAACCATCATTACCTGGGAAACCGATAAGAAAAAATTTATAACGAGGGGATTGGATTCAGATCAAACTGTTTGTGCTATTAAGGCCACGCAGAAAATGCTGAATATTATTTAGAGGTGGGTTATAAGGCACCAGAAGGGTTTCGATGCTCCGTAGGTGCAAAACATTTGTAGATCCAATAGAAAAAATCATTTCGCTCCTTAGGTGCGAAACTAATTGGACTATGCATTTCGATACCAGGAACAATGCGCCTGGATAATATTTTGGGCGCCCATCCACCGGCCTCTTCTAAGTCTTACCTTTGCTTTACTTAATTACATTTCCTAAATGGAATAACGTATAATTACTGTTGCCTACCCAGGCCGCGGTTAAATTTCATCAAACATGACTAACGTCGATTTAAATTTCAAAGCTGCCGCACAGCGTTTAGCTCCTATTGTAAAACATACCCCGCTTGAATACCATGCCGGATTATCAAAAACGTACGGCTGCGAACTTTATTTAAAACGCGAAGACCTGCAAATCGTACGTTCCTATAAACTACGCGGCGCTTATAATATGATCAGCCAGCTAACGGCGGAAGAATTAAGCCGTGGCGTAGTTTGCGCAAGTGCGGGCAACCATGCGCAGGGTGTAGCTTTTTCGTGCAATAAAATGGGTATTAAAGGGGTGATATTTATGCCCGAAATAACCCCGAAGCAAAAGATCACGCAGACAGAAATGTTTGGCAATGGCCATGTAGAGATAGTTTTAGTTGGCGATACTTTTGATGATTGTCTAATTGAGGCATTGGCTTATACGCAGGCCCATCAAATGACCTTTATTCCCCCGTTTGATAATTACAGCATAATTGAAGGGCAAGGCACTGTTGGTGTTGAAATACTGCAAGACTTGCCCGGCACTGAAGTAGTGGTTATGCCAATTGGTGGCGGTGGCCTCGCTGCGGGCGCAGGGACTTACCTAAAGCAGCAAAACCCGGCTATTTATTTAATTGGCGTTGAGCCCGAAGGCGCCCCAAGCATGCTAAAAGCATTTGAGCATGGCGGCCCCGTTAGCTTGCCTGATATTAATCGTTTTGTAGATGGCGCGGCTGTAAAAACCGTAGGCAAATTAACTTATGAACTTTGCCGCGATGTTTTAGATGAAATGCTACTGGTAGCCGAAGGAAAAGTATGCACCACTATACTTAAGCTATATAACGAAGATGCCATCGTAGTTGAACCGGCAGGCGCATTATCGGTAGCGGTGCTGGATGCCTGTAAGGATAAAATAAAAGGCAAAAAGGTAGTTTGTGTTATCAGCGGCGGCAATAATGATATCGAGCGGATGCAGGAGATCAAGGAGAAATCTTTATTGTACGAGGGCCTTAAACATTATTTCATTATAAAATTCCCGCAGCGCCCCGGCGCATTGAAACTATTTGTAAATAATGTATTAGGCCCGCATGATGATATTACCCGGTTCGAGTTCATCAAAAAAACATCAAAAGAAAGCGGCCCGGCTTTGGTAGGCATCGAACTAAAATCAGCCGATGATTATCCCGCATTATTAAAGCACATGGAAGAACACCGGTTTGAAGTAATTGAGCTTAACCGCGATCAAACTTTGTTTGAGTTTTTAGTTTAGTACGAAACGTGTTTTATTAATGTTTTAGCCGAGATCGTCAGCGAAATCCATTAATCAAAAAAATCAACGGTACTTTTCCCACCACCCCGAAACATATTCGCCTTTTACCTCCGTAGGTTTCCCCGGTTCCGGCACAAAAAGTTCAATGTGCTTTTCTTTAGCATAGCCCAGTAACCTTTCAATAGGCTCAAACCAGGCGTGCGGGGCAAGGTTAAACGTGCCCCAGTGGATCGGCATCATTAATTTACCTTTTAAGGCCAGGTGCGCGTTTGATGCATTGTCGGGCCCCATGTGGATGTCTGGCCAATATTTACCATAAGCTCCTATTTCGAGCATCGTCAAATCAAACGGGCCAAAGGCATCGCCAATTTCCGCAAAGCCGGGGAACCATCCCGAATCTGCGCCGAAAAATATATTATGTTTCGTGCCTTTTATCACGAATGACGACCATAGTGTTTCATTTCGGCCAAAAATGCCCCTGCCGCTAAAATGTCTTGCGGGTGTTGCTGTCATCACGCAATTATCGCCAACCATCACACTGTCACTCCAATCCATTTCATTGATAAAGTTTTTAGCGATACCAAACTTTTCAAGGTGCCTGCCCACGCCAAGCGAACAAAAAAATGGTATGGTTTTATCCGCGAAAAATTTAATAGTTCCCTTATCCAGGTGGTCGTAATGATCGTGCGAAACTAAAATAGCATCAAGTGGCGGCAACTCATCCAATTGCAAAGGTGGCTGAAAAAAGCGTTTGGGGCCAAAAAGGGAAGTAAACGAGACCCTGTCGCTCCAAACCGGGTCGGTCAATATTCGCTTGCCATCAATCTCTATCAATAAACTCGAATGCCCGATAAGGGTTATCCTTAACCCGCTCTCAGGCGGCGTTTGATAAATGGGAATATCGGTTTTAAACGGGCCGATTATTTTTTTAGGGGTATTTTCGGCTTTATTGTTATAATATTCCTTTAATATCGGGATCATTATTCCAATTCCACCCATATCCGTAGGTATAGGATTTAAGAACTTCCCTCCCCTTTTTTTTGCCCCCGTTATACTCATAAATAATTATAAAATTATGCCACTAATATATCCCTGCAAGGTTAAGTTAGAAGGTTATGAAATGGAATTGTTACATGTTCAATATCATATCAAAGTAACGTTGCCATAAGCCACATTAACGTTAAAGGAGCGCTACAGTTTTAAATAGACTTTTATTTGCTAAAAAAGGAGACCGTCTCCCTGCAAAATTCAGCTAAAAGAGGCGGTAAGGTTCTTTCGGTATAAGGATGTGAGGAGCCGAACGTATGGTCGGCGCCGGGTATTACTAAAAGCTCGGCAGCGGGGTTTGCTGCTTTCAATTCTTCAGCACAACTTACCGGCACCGTAGGGTCTGCATCTCCATGGACTATCAGCCATGGCTGTTTTATTTCGGCGGCTTTTTCCAAAATATCCAAACGGGCCGGGTATTTATCCAGGTCTTCAAGGATGCTGACCTTTACAGGTAATTGCTGCCCTGTTCTTTTATTTAAAAAATAGGATATACCTTGTAAACGCCATTGCGCCTCGATTTCTTTCGGCCATAAATTGCGGAAGCCGCATATAGAAGCCATCGTAACCAGTTTTGTGATCCTTGGGTCTTCAGCAGTTTTTATAATGCTGATGCCGCCGCCCATGCTGTGCCCTATGAGGTAAACCTTACTAACCATCGGCATACCCGATCCGCCGAAGGCAAAATCGATCACCGCATCAAGGTCTTGCAGTTCAATAGAAAATGTATTATCAGCAAAAGCTATCAGGTCGGCAAAATCAAATGGCTTATCGATAGTTGTGCCATTATGCGAAAAATTGAACTTTAAAAACCTGAAACCATTTTCGGCAAAATATTTGGCAATAAGGTTATGCGAGCCCCAGTCTTTAAAGCCTTTAAACCCGTGGGCAAAAATTACAAGTGGGGCGTTACTGATTGCTTCGTCAAAAGTGAGGTCGGCAAGCATGCTGCGGCCTTTGGCGCCGGGTATAGTGAAATATTGTTTTTTTATCATCGGTTTTACTTTCGGGCATAAAGATAGATAATTTAAACCCGCTCCATCCTTGTGTACCACCATGCCCACAAAATCAACAAAGGCTGTAACACAACCAACCTAATCCACGCAACAAAAGGCGTTACCTTTAACGTTCCCAGCATAAAGGGCGCATCCTGCACCATTTTTACATGTACAGGTACAAAAGCAATCAGCATTAGCATAATTCCACAAGCAGCTAATCGCCTTGTTTTGGGGAATATAAGTAAAACGGCAAAGCATAACTCACAAAATCCCGCTGCAAGGTTAAGCATTGCAGGGTGAGGAAAATAAGGAGGTATAATTTTAATGTAAGATAATGGGGCCCTGAAATGGTTTGCACCGGCAATAAGGTACCCGATAACCAACGCTGCGAGGCCTATTTTTTTAAGTTTATGCATAAATAAAGATATAATATTTTACCAAACTGCTTTTTAACAGAATATATACGGTATAAATGCCTGCCGCGATGCAATTTATAACCATTCTAAATATAACTGTATGACAAAGGTTTGACACTGCATAGTATTAAAGCTGTTACTTTTGTTGGGTCAAAATTTAAACTGAATTGAAGTATCTAAAGGTAATCGCTTTTACGCACAAACAGATTGAGCTGAAGGAATTGGGGAGATTGGTGATTTGCCAGGAAAATCTGACAGAAAAACTTCATAAAGTAAAAGCCCAATTTGGTATATCCGAGATATTTTATTTGGCCACCTGTAACCGCGTTGAATTTGTGATGATGACACCGCAGGTTGTTGACAAAGAATTTGCAAAACAGTTTATGGGCGCGCTGAACATTGGCCTGTGCCCCATCTCTACCGTTGCTTTTTTAGAAGCAGCATCTATATACGAAGATCAGGACGCGCTTGAACACCTGCTCCGCACTTCATGCTCGCTCGAAAGCCTTATAGTTGGCGAAAAAGAAATATTGCCGCAGTTACGTAAAGCTTATGAAAACTGCCGTGAAGCAGGCCTTACCGGCGATGGGTTGCGCATGTTTATGAACTGCATAGTTAAAACTGCCAAAGAGGTTTATACCAATACCAATATTTCAAAAAACCCCATTTCGGTGGTTTCGCTGGCATACCGCAAACTGAAGGATTTTAAGTTGAACCAGAGCGACCGGATACTGATCATTGGCGCCGGGGAAACAAACCGTAACCTTTCAAAATACCTGCAAAAGCATAAGTTCAGCAATTTCGCGGTTTTTAACCGCACACTTTCAAAGGCACAGCAATTGGCCGCCGATCTGAAAGGTGAAGCGTTTACCCTCGATGCTTTAAAAGATTACAAAAAGGGGTTTGACGTCATTATTACCTGCACATCGGCAATTGAGCCTATCATCACCACTGAACTCTACACCTCCCTGTTAAACGGCGATACTGGCCGCAAAACAATTGTCGACCTGGCAATCCCTAACGATACCGACCCTGAAGTTTTAAAGAAATTCCCGATAAGCTATATCGAAGTACAATCATTAAACGAAGTTGCCAAAAGGAACTTAAAGGAACGGTATGAAGAACTTAGTCATGCCGAAAATATCATCAGCGAAAATATTGCCACATTTATCTTAGAGCTAAAACAGCGCCGCATCGAGCTGGCCATGCGCAAGGTGCCCGAAAAAATAAAAGAGATCCGCAACACAGCCATCAATTCCGTATTTGCCGAAGAAGTACAGGGTATGGACCAGCATTCCCGCGATATACTGGAAAAGGTGATGAACTACATGGAGAAAAAATATATCAGCGTACCCATGATCATGGCGAAGGATATATTGATCAATAATTAAAAAAATCGCTGGTGCGGCATGCATCAAGCTTCCAGCTTGACCAACAAAAGGTCAGTTTATATCCTTCCGACCAAAATAATTCCGAAATCCCAATTCAAAAAGCTAAATTAGCTTCATCAATCCCGTATGAAACAAAGCTATCTGTACTTATTGCTATTATGCCTGCTCGTTATGGCATCCTGCTCGCCAAAGGGGCCTTATGCGGTAACCAACAAAGTTTATAGCGATAAAACAAAGGGTTATATAGCTAACATACAAAAACAGTTACCCGATTCATTACGTGACAGCACCGGCATGCTTGTCCCTTCTGCCTGGGTAGGCACTGTAAATTTTGGCATACGCAAACCAAATTATGTCATCATCCATTTTACCGCACAGGATTCTGTACAGCAAACACTCCATACTTTTACCGTTACTACCGACCAAACCAGCGCCCATTATGTATTAGCCAAAAACGGCACAGTTTACCATATGGTGAACGATTACATGCGTGCCAACCATGCCGGCGTAGGCAAATGGGGCAGCGTTACCGATATGAACAGTTGCTCCATAGGTATAGAGATAGATAACAACGGCAATGAACCTTTTACCACGCCGCAGATCAACAGCCTCCTGTTATTACTGGCGCAATTGAAAAAGAATTATGCTATCCCCCAGGCCAACTTCATAGGCCACCAGGATTTTGCCCCAAAGCGCAAACCCGATCCCGGCCCGTTCTTCCCATGGAAAACACTGGCGCAGCATGGTTTCGGCTATTGGAGCGATGATATACTTGAGCTACCACCCGACGGCTTTGATTTTACCATCGCCCTGAAATTGATAGGTTACGATACATCGGATATTAAAGCCGCTATTGTGGCCTTTAAGCGGCACTTTGTACAAACAGATATCAGCCCAACTTTAACGCAGCTGGATTTGAATGTGATCTATAATATTTACCAGAAATATCAGTAGGCAGTTTGAAGTGGGCAGTTCCCAGTAGGATAATACTACGGCAAACCAGTCCTCAAAAGCAAACTGCAAACTACCCACTGCAAACTTACCTAATAAGGGTATGATGCCAGGTCTATAACTTTCTTATAGGTGATTGCATTTTTAAGGTCGGCATATGGCACTATAAAACCATTTGTAAACCACAAAATATTTTTGTCAGTAAACTCCTGGGTCCCGATCCCTTTTCTGTCTAACATTTCTTGTTTCAACCAATTGCCTGTCGTTAAATCTAACTGGCCATAAATTGTTTCTTTTGACCGCTTTCCAGTGTTAGCAATCACATAAAGGGAGTTATTTTCAAAATGATAATCCGCATGTAAGGCACGTTGCCAGTCGGACAGACTGGGCATTATTTTCTGAAACTTTTGTTTAAGGTTAACATCATACCCATTGATAATAATTGAATTGTCCCGGAAAAACTTGCTAGCACTTTCTTGAATGGATTCATCTGCGAATGCAACTATCAGGATCCCATTGTTCTCTGCTACAAACCTGACGGCCATATATTCACCCCCGTCTATCGTCGGTTTATCAAGTTTCTTATCAAAAGGTACATAGTTTTTTTCAATACTCCTGAATTGTTTCCCTTCCAGCGGCTCACTGGTAAGCTGACAAGTTTTATTATTAAAATTAATTTTGCATACTGTCAGCTCACGATCCCGATTACTGTTTTTATGCGCTGCGGCAAAGTAAACAACGTTTTGGTCGGTTGAGGACGCGCAGGACCAGGCATTGTCTTCAAACGTTGATCTGCCTGCAAATGGGTTATTATATTTTATATCCGATTTATTATTTAAATTGATATCCTGTATTACGGATCCTGAAGACACAGTTTTACCGGATTCGTATTTAGATACCTGTAGTGTTTTATCCTCCTGGATAACGAAAGTAAAAAGATCGTTTTTATTATTAGCAGTTACACCAACAAACCCACCGTTGGGTACAATATGTTTGATATTTATCGCCTCAAGCTTTTCATTTAAATCAATCACGGTAATATCTTTGGTATCAATATACGCTATTTCGGTACCGGGAAAGGTTGTACCGTTATCAGTCAGGCCGATGACCAATGAAAAGCCATCGTTGGCGGAAAAGAATATTTTTGCCCATTCTTTCTTTTGATAAGTGCTGGTATAAATAACGTTTTGTTGTATAGCCTTCCCCGTTTGCGAATTAATTAAAAATCCTGTGTATGGGTTAGCTATTCCTTTTGTAATGGAATACCCCGCAGTAGCAACAGCCAATATTTGCCCTTTAAATTTACCAGCACCAATTGCATACCCTTTTAATGTTGTACGCCACAGCACTCCCATTTTATCATTAATAGCAATTAATTCAAAGTTTTCATCGTCAATGTTTGTTTGAATTACATAGGTATGGTCATTAAGTTTAAAAGGGGTGCCAACTATTCCCATTATTTTGGGGGTTAGATCTTTATAAACCTGGGGATCATTTTGGGCAAGCGCAAAAACAGGCAGTAGCAATAGTGCATACTGCAATAAAAGTTTCTTCATGATAATTGGATTCAAGTGATAAAGTTTAAAATAGAATTGTTCACTAATATGCCAATAAAAAAGCAGGTTACAATTGATAATAAAAATTAATTATCAATTGCAACCTGCCAATGTATATTGCGCCGACTGCAAACTGCCGACTGCAAACTTATTTCTTCACCCAGCCATCCTTCAACGTCACTGTCCTGTTAAACACCAGTTTATCGGCTGTTGAGTGTTTATCCAGCGTAAAATACCCTTTGCGGATAAACTGGTAGCCTTTGCCGGGGATGGCTTTGGCCAAATCAGCTTCGATATAGGCGTTTGGTAATATTTGGAGGCTGTTGGGGTTTAAATATTCTTTAAAATCACCGTCTTCATTGCTGGGGTCTTCCACTCTAAATAATCGGTCATATAGCCGCACTTCAGCGGTTTTGGCATGGGGCACACTCACCCAGTGGATGGTGCCTTTTACGTGCAGGCCGCTGGTATCGGTTCCCGATTTGCTTTCGGGGAGATGTGTACACTGTATCTCGGTTACATTCCCGTCCGCATCTTTGGTAAAACTATTGCAGGTTACTATATAAGCGCTTTTCAGCCTTACAGACAGGCCTACGCCGAGACGGAAAAACTTTTTAGATGGTTCTTCCATAAAATCTTCACGCTCTATCCAAAGTTCCCGGCTAAAAGGTATATCCCTGCCGCCTTCGCCGCCTTCAACCTCGGGATTGTTCTCGCTGAACATCGTTTCCGTTTCGCTTTCGGGATAGCTGGTGATCACCATTTTTATCGGATCAAGCACAGCCATACGGCGCCAGGCCGTTTTGTTCAGATCCTCACGGATGCAAAACTCCAGCAGGCTCACATCTATCATATTCTCGCGCTTGGCAACGCCAATGCGTTCGCAAAAATCAATGATGGAGGCAGGCGTATAACCCCTGCGGCGCAATCCGCTTATGGTTGGCATACGCGGGTCGTCCCAACTTTCCACATGGCCATCTTCAACCAACTGGAGCAGCTTGCGCTTGCTCATCACGGTGTAGTTGAGGTTTAGCCGCGCAAATTCGTATTGTTTTGATGGGAAAATATCCAGCTTTTCGATAAACCAATTATACAGGTCGCGGTGCGGGATAAACTCCAGCGTACAAATAGAATGCGTAATTTCTTCTATAGCATCACTCTGCCCATGTGCAAAATCATACATCGGGTAAATGCACCAGGTAGCGCCGGTGCGGTGGTGTTCTGTATGCTTTATGCGATACATTAGCGGGTCGCGCAGGTGCATATTTGGTGCAGCAAGGTCAACCTTTGCGCGCAATACTTTAGCGCCATCAGGATATTTGCCTGCTTTCATATCAGCAAAAAGCGCAAGGTTTTCGTCCACGCTTCGACTGCGGTATTGGTTAGCCTTACCAGGTATAGTTGGCGTACCTTTTTGAACGGATATTTCTTCGGCGCTGCTGTCATCAACATAAGCCAGTCCTTTTTTTATCATCGCGACTGCAAAAGCGTAAAGCTGGTCGAAATAGTCAGAAGCATAAAGTTCGTTAGCCCACTCGAACCCCAGCCATTTTACATCTTCTTTAATACTGTCAACATATTCAACTTCCTCTTTTGCAGGATTGGTATCATCAAACCGGAGATTGGTTTTACCGCCATATTTTAGCGCCAGCCCAAAGTTTAAACATATGGATTTGGCATGGCCGATATGCAGGTAGCCATTAGGCTCGGGCGGGAAACGGGTAAGCACCCTGCCGCTATTTTTGCCGGCAGCTATATCTTCTTCAACTATCTCTTCTAAAAAATTTAATGATCTTTCTTCGCTCATGATATTATTAAGAACGGCAAAAATAAGAAAATAGCGGTGGTTACTGCTTAAAATAATTAAAGCTAAAAATGCCGTATCAAATAATTTATATAATGAGTAGTTTTATGGATGATCGGCTGGTATTTAAGCATCGTGAAAAGAATCATTTTTACTTACTGCTTTTCATTGGTGCGGACTAACGAATTACTACCCTTCCTTTATGTAACAAATGTATGATGAAACACCCTTAGTGTAACGGATATATGAATGTTTAATAACTTAGTACAAACTATAACTGACCATGAAGAAAATTTTACTTTTTTGTTGTACCCTGTTTTGCGCCCTGCTCAGCCGGGCACAGGAAACATTTCCCGTCAATGGCCCCTGGGACGTCCGTCCGGGCCAGTACGCCTTCACCAATGCCAATATTGTTGTAAGTGCTGATCAAACCATCGCGAATGGCACCCTGCTGATAAAAGACAGGGTAATTGAAGGCGTTGGCGCCGATATTGCCATCCCGAAAGGTTATGTAACTGTTGACCTGAAGGGGAAATACATTTATCCCGGCTTGATTGATGCTTATAGCACTTACGGCATGCCCGAGGCACCGCGACAGGCATTCCAGGCTGGCGGCGGTTTTGGCCGCGTACCCGTTTATACCTCCACTAAGCCGGGCGCTTATGGCTGGAACGAGGCTATAAAGCCCGAAATGAATGCCAAGACCGTATTCCACGCAAATGCTGCAAATGCCGAAGACTATAAAAAGAATGGATTCGGCGCTGTGCAATCATTGATACATGATGGTATCGCCCGCGGCACATCAATTGTGGTTACTTTGGGCGATGAACGCGATAACGAAGTAATGCTGAATGACGAGGCTGCCGCCCATTATTCGTTCAGTAAAGGTACTGCGGCTACCAATTATCCGTCATCATTAATGGGTTCGATAGCTTTATTGCGCCAAACCTATTATGATGCACAATGGTATAAAACACAAAAAACTGAATATAATATCTCACTCGACGATTTTAACCGCGAGCAGGCCATACCTCAAATTTTTGAGGTTACCGACCAGCTTAATGTTTTGCGCGCCAATAAAATAGCCAAAGAATTTGGCAAGCAATATATTTTTAAAACCGATGGCGATGAGTACCGCCGCATCGATGCGATAAAAGCTACAGGCAGCAGTTTTATCATCCCGCTAACCTTCCCCGAGCCATATGATGTGGAAGACCCGCTGGATGCGCGAAACATCAGCTATACCCAATTAAAAGACTGGGAGCTTGCACCAACCAACCCTGCTGCATTAGAAAAAGCAGGTATAAAATTTGCCATCACATCCTTTGGGCTGCAAAAACCGGCAGATTTCTGGACAAACCTGCGCACAGCCATGGATAATGGCCTTAGTGAGAAACAGGCATTAAATGCACTAACCACCGTGCCTGCCGAAATGCTGGGCGTTGGCGATAAAGTGGGCACATTGACCAAAGGCAAAATGGCCAACTTTATCATCACCTCTGACGACCTGTTTAAAAAAGAAAATATTATTTACGAGAACTGGATAGAAGGCCGCCAATATGTGGTAACCCGTATGGATGTTACCGACCTGCGGGGCAACTATAACTTAGCAACCGATGCACTGTCAAACACAGTATTAAAAATTGGCGGTACGCCCGGCGCTTACGAAGTTAATATCGAGCGTAACGATGCTGATAGCGCCCGTGCAAAAGGGACCATCACCCGCAGCGGCGATATGGTAAGCATTTATTTCGACCTGAAAAGTAAACCAAACGGCAATATCCGTTTAACAGGGTATATCACTAACGTGTCGCCATTGACTTTCCGTGGCAATGGGATAATGCCCGATGGTTCGGAAATAAAATGGACGGCAACTTATACCAGCACCTTTGCCGCACAACCTGCCCGTCGCGAACCGCCAAAACAGGAAATTACGGTTGGTCCGGTTGTTTACCCGTTCACAGCCTATGGCAATGCTGAATTACCCAAAGCTGAAACCGTGTTATTTAAAAATGCCACCGTTTGGACGAACGAAAAAGAAGGCATCCTGCAAAATACCGACGTTTTAATTGAGAACGGCAAAATAAAAGCAGTTGGCAAAAACCTGTCTGCCGGCAATGCAAAAGTGATTGATGCTACCGGCAAGCACATTTCGCCGGGGATAGTTGACGAACATTCGCATATCGCTATATCAAACGGCATAAATGAAGGTACGCAGGCAGTTACAGCTGAAGTACGGATAGGCGATATCTTAAACTCCGAGGATATGAGCTTGTACCGCCAGTTGGCCGGTGGGGTAACCACTTCGCACATTTTGCATGGTTCGGCCAATCCTATTGGCGGCCAACTGCAGATAATTAAACACCGTTGGGGCGTATTGCCGGAAGATCTGAAATTTGAAGGCGCAGATGGTTTTATAAAATTTGCGCTTGGCGAAAATGTTAAGGGAAGTAATAACAACCCTGTAGCCGGTGGTGCAGCACGCTACCCGCAAACACGCATGGGTGTTGAAGAAGTTTATATTGATGAATTTACCCGTGCTAAGGAATATAAAGCGGCGATGGCTAAAAAAGGCGGCAACGTTCGCCGCGACCTTGAGTTGGATGCTATTGTGGAGATACTGGATAACAAACGCTTCATTACCTGCCACTCCTATGTTCAATCAGAACTGGCCATGCTGATGCATGTTGCCGACTCCATGGGCTTTAAGATCAATACTTTTACCCACATCCTCGAGGGTTATAAAGTGGCCGATAAAATGAAGGCGCATGGTATAAACGGCTCAACCTTCTCCGACTGGTGGGCCTACAAAATGGAAGTAGCTGAAGCCATCCCTTATAACGGCACGCTAATGCATGATATGGGAATAAATGTGGCCTTTAACTCTGACGATGATGAAATGGGGCGCCGACTAAACCAGGAAGCCGGGAAAGCGGTCGCCTACGGGCACATGAGCGAAGAAGAGGCCTTAAAATTGGTTACGCTTAATCCGGCCAAAATGCTGCATATTGATAAACGTGTGGGCAGCATCAAGCCAGGAAAAGATGCAGATTTGGTGTTATGGTCGGCTGATCCACTGTCAATATATGCGGTTGCCGAAAAAACCTATGTGGATGGGATAGCCTACTGGGATTATGATAAAGATGCCGCTAATCAAAAAGTGATGAAGGCTGACGAAGCAAGGATCATCCAGAAAATGATAGCCGCCAAAAACAAAGGCTCGTTAACGCAACGCCCTCCGGGACGCCGCCCAAGGATTACCGAGGAAAACGAAAATGACGATGATGGTTTGTAAATGTGCAGATGTGTGAATATGCAGATGTGCAGATGAAAAAATATGTTAAATGTTAGAATTATTAACAAGTAAATTTTTAAAGTCTCTCCGCCAAATGGCGGAGGAGATAAGAGGGGGCTTATGAACAAGATATTTTTAATTTTTGGAGGATTATTGCTAAGCACTATCCTCACCTACGGCCAGGCCAATATTTCGCCGGCGCCGCCGCAAACCAAAGCTGTTATCATTACCGGCGGCACCATTCACGTGGGCAACGGGCAGGTAATTAATAACGGCTACGTGGCCTTTGACAAAGGCAAAATTACCGCCATTGGCGAAGGATCGGCGCCAAATGCCAATGGGGCTGATATTATCGATGCCACCGGCAAACAGGTTTACCCGGGCTTTATTTGCCCGATAACAACCCTCGGTCTTGTTGAAATTGAAGAAGGTGCGCGAGGAACCGTGGATGACGAAGAAACCGGCGAATATAATCCCAATGCACGCAGTATAGTGGCCTACAATACCGATTCGAAGGTGATACCAACTGTTCGTTCAAATGGCATTTTACTGGCACAACCTACCCCGTCAGGTGGTGTTATATCAGGCGAATCATCTGTGGTGCAACTGGATGCCTGGAACTGGCAGGATGCAGCTTATAAAACTGACATAGGCATTCATTTAACCTGGCCGGTTGCAAGGGCTCAGGGCCGCAGACGGGTTGCCCCAACACCGGGTGTTCAGCAGGAAACACCTGCCGAAAGGGCGCAAAAAGCCATCGATGCCATAAACAACCTGTTTACCGAAGCCAAGGCCTATGCTCAAATTGCAAGCCCCGAAGTAAAAAACGTGCGCTTTGAAGCCATGCGGGGTTTGTTTGATGGTTCGAAAAAACTATTTGTAAATGCTGATGGTGCAAAAGAGATCGTTCAGGCGGTGGCTTTTGCCAAAAAGTTGGGCATATCGGCAGTTATTGTTGGCGGCGGTGAATCGTATTTGGTTACCGATGTGTTAAAGGACAATAACGTGCCTGTAATACTAAAAGAAACCCAAAGACTGCCTGACCGTGATGAAGACGATGTTTACCTGCCTTATAAATTGCCAAAAATGCTGCAGGATGCAGGCGTATTATACGGATTGACCGGCATAGGTTTCTGGCGTCAGCGTAACCTGCCTTTCGAGGCCGGCGAGGCAGTAGGCTACGGTCTCACCAAAGAGCAGGCTTTAAGCATGATTACGATAAACAACGCTAAAATATTAGGGATAGATAAAACTACCGGCACGCTGGAAGTTGGCAAAGACGCCAACCTGTTTATCTCAAAAGGTGATGCTTTGGATATGATTGCCATTGATGTAACACAAGCATTTATACAAGGCAGGGATATTAATTTGGATAACCTGCATAAACAACTGTACCGGAAATTTGCCGCTAAGTATGGATTGAAGGCAAATTTGTAGTCCACGAATACAACCGTTGAAACTCACGAAGTTTTTAAAACTTCGTGAGTTTTTTGGGATTATCTTATAACCAGTTCCTGATCTATTTGCTTACCTACCTGCTCAATAAATAATGGTGGTATAGTTATACTTGGGCCACCCGATTGATACCAACCTGAATCATCTTTTTTTAGATGAAAATATAAATCTAAACCAGATCCTGTATTTTTAAAGTGGAATTCCTGAAAATCCATAGTTGTAACAGGACCCGTAGCTACCGAGCCATCAAGTAATCTCACTGTCGCATATAAAATTAATATTGGCATATTATGTAATATTAAGATGTTAAACTCATTAATCGCTCAAGTAATGTCTTTTTTAAATCTTCATTAAATGTACGAATAAAAGAAAGACTATTATATCGGTCTATATACCATTTAGCTAATATCTCGCTTCTTTTTATTTTTGCTTCTAAAAGAACCTCTACAGTCAACAGGCCACTATTAGTTTTAACGGTTATTTCGTTAAAAACTTGTAACAAAAGATTAATTGTTCTTAGTAAAGCCCTTTCAAATTCTGACAACGATGAATTTAACTTTTCTATTATAGAAGTTAATTTAGGCTCGTAATAAAAGAACATTAGTTCTGACTCTGAAATATCTTTCAAGTATTTTAAATTCGATATATCTTCTTTTATTTTGTTCAAAATCAATTCAGCTTCTGAAATATATCTCAAGGTTTTTAAATCAGAGATATCATCTTTGCCTTTGTCGAAGTTATCAATCTCATATTTTATGAGGTCTGGTTTTGTAAAATTTAAAACCAATACCCAAGTGGCTTTGTAATAGTTTATTATAGCCGTCCTTTCTGCCGCTCGTAAATGAATCAAATGTTCATTTTTGTATGATAAATCTGATTTTAATTCCTCTGTTTTTTGAGCTAATGAAGTTTTTATACTTTCAACAATTTGTGTTATTTCTCCTATATCTTCTTTTGTAGCAAGGTTTTTCCCTTTTTCACTACTGTAAGATTTAGCGTAAAGTTTCAAACACACAAATCCGAAGCCTGCTATTTGTACAATAACTATAAACCAAAATTTGAAATCGGTAATGTGGGTTACATCCATCAACAAATATAATTATTCATCCGGTTTAACTTAAGTTAATAGTATAATTTCCATTACCCTCATTTAACAAGTCTATCCAAAACAAAAACAAACAATCGTACCTTTAGCGTATATGCTACCACTGTTAACCGCTGCCCAAATCCGCGAAGCTGATGCTTATACGATAGCCAATGAACCTATTGCTTCCATTGATTTGATGGAGCGTGCATCAAAAGCTTTTGTTGGCTGGTTCATCAACCACTTCCCGGATAAAAAACAATCAATTGCTGTTTATTGCGGCACCGGTAATAATGGCGGGGATGGCCTGGCAATAGCAAGGATGTTATACGGTCATCAGTACAAAAACCTGGATGTTAAAATCGCCCGCTTTTCTGATAAAGCAACCGACAATTTTAATGAGAACTTAAAAAGGCTACAGCAAACGTTAGTGCCGATAGCAGAGATACGCAAAGGTGAAACCCCGCCCGAAGATAAAAGTGAAATTATCATCACCGCAATATTAGGAAGCGGTTTAAATAAACCACTCGATGGCGACTATAAGCGCCTTGTTGACCATATTAATAATCTCGATAAAACCATAGTAGCCGTTGATGTGCCCACAGGCTTTTTTTCCGATGGTGAGATACCGCCGGATGCTACGGCAATAAAGGCCGACCTTGTGATCACTTTTCAGCAGCCCAAAATCAACTTTTTATTGCCCGAATCGGCACCGTATGTTAAATGCTGGGAAGCGGTTAATATAGGTATTGATGAAAAGTTTACACAGTCGCTAAATTCACCGTACCAGTTGGTTGAAGAAAAGGATATCCGCAAAATGCTAAAGCCACGCCATAAGTTCAGCAATAAAGGCACCTACGGGCATGCGCTTATTGTTGCCGGGCAGCCCGAAACTATGGGCGCAGCATTATTGTGTGCCTCGGCCAGTGCCTATACCGGGGCAGGCTTGACTACGGCTTGTGTGCCCCAAAGCGGGCTTACTGCATTAAATAGCTACATGCCCGAAGTCATGGCCATAGTAAGGCAAGGCACGGAAATCCCAGAAATTGAATGGGATAAATTCAAAGCTATGGGAATTGGCCCAGGCCTCGGTAAGGATAACTACGCGTTAGATTTAATAACCGACATCTTAACCAACTATAAAAAGCCTGTAGTTATTGATGCCGATGCACTTAACCTGCTATCAGAAAATAAACATCTTTGGGACCAGGTGCCTGAAAATAGCATCTTAACACCACACATGAAGGAGTTCGACAGGCTTTTTGGGGAGCACACAAGCTGGTGGCAGCGTATTCAAACCGGTATTAAAAAGGCTAAGGAACTAAAGCTTTATATTCTTTTAAAAAATGATTATACCTTGATCATTACTCCGGAAGGCAAAATATATTTCAATAGCACCAGCAACCCTGCAATGGCCAGCGGCGGCATGGGCGATGTACTTACCGGTATAATTACATCGTTACTTGCCCAGTATTATACATCTGAAGAAGCCTGTATCATAGGCGCTTATATACATGGTAAAGCAGGCGATGAACTCGCCCTCCCCAACCGTATGAATGTGGTGTTGCCCAACCAGGTGGCAGCCCGTTTACCGCTTACCATGGCAAAGTTAATGGCATAAAAAAACGGTTGTAAGTATCGTACAACCGTTTTAATTAACTATTAACTGATCTTATAAAGAACAAAATACTCAAACCATAAGTAGAATACGTCTATCGAAGTTGTTTGGATATTAATCATCCCAACCTTCATATTCTAAACAACTATATGACGCACCTCACAATATTTTATTACAAACAACTTATTAAAAGGTTTGGTTTTAACATTTTTTAACAAAAAAAATTGGTGAATGGTTGATTGGGTTGGATTAGTTGAGTAGTTGATTGAGTTGAATGGCTGAGTAGTTGATGGGATTGATTATTGAATTGCTAACCTAATCAACCACTCACTCAATCAACCTAATCAACTTAAACTCAAAATTTCCCTATAACTACCATTTGGTCCATGGTAGGGCTGGCGCTGCCGCCGCGCGGTTCAAGGGTAACAGCAAAGGCATCAGCTGAAGCGATAGATTTCATCTCCTTCATGTCGGCGGTCGTATCAGCAGTTTTATCAAAAACGCCAAGATCAACCGGCTTACCGCCAACAAGCGCCCACAACTGGTATTGGTGGCTATGGTCATTTTCAGCCATTTTTATTGAATGCATATCGATCCACACCTTCTTTTTAGCCGGGCTCCAGGCCACGGTAAGTTGCGATGAGGGCGAATGTGGCGTTCCCTGCAACTTTAAAAATTTAAATGATGCATCCTGAAAAACCTGCAACTCGCCATTCACCAGGTTTACCTGGTTAGCAAAATGTTGTTTATCCAATTGCATAGCCGCCAGTTGGGTGTTTGTGTCCTGCAATTTGTTGTACATCGATACAAGCGCTACAATACTCGCCAATAATGATGCAAGGCGGGCTGCAAATGCGTATTTGTAAAAAATGTTTGTTTTTGGGGTAGCTATCGCGACAACATTATCCTTTACAATTTCATCCTTTGAAGCAAAAGAACTGTCGTTACCCAAATTTGTAAGTATGCTGTTTAGTATTTTGTTACGTAAATGGGTAGCCGGTTCAACCGCCATATCTTCAGCAAATAACTCCATCGACCGCTCAATTTCATCCAATTCAGCTTTTATAGCCGGATGCTTTGCAGCCATCTCCTCCACTTGCAACTTTTCGTCAGGGGTTACATCCCCCATAACGTAAAGTTCCAATATCCCCGACTCTATATATGCTTTAATATCTTCCACCTCAATTAAAATGTTTCCTTAGTTGCTGAATAGCCATTCTCAACCGTGTTTTAATAGTCCCTAACGGGATGCCCAACTCATCGGCGGCCTCCACGTGGGTATAACCCTTAAAGTACACAAGCTCCAGAATTGACTTTTGCTCGGGCTTTAATGTTTGCACTAATTCTTTGATACCCAGCAACTCGGGCTTGTAAACTGTGTTCCTCTGTTCGTCTATGAAAGTTACGTTATTTTCAAGTTCCTGGTTTTTATTCTGGTTCTTAAAATCTTTCGATCTTATTTTATCTATCGCCAGGTTACGGGCAATATTCACCATCCAGGTAAATAAGCGCCCTTTTTCAGTACTATAACTCGAAAAAGAGTGCCATATTTTTACAAAAGTTTCCTGCAATACATCTTCGGCGGTTGCCGTGTCAGTAATTATTCGTGAAATTACGCCATATAAGGAGGCGGAATACATATCATAAAGCGCTTCTATTGCAATCTTCTCCCGGTTCCTTAATGCAAGCACTAATTCATCCTCTGTCAGCGATATTTTTCTTTTCCGGCTCAATGGGATGAAGATATAAAGGAATTATCAGATTTCAAACAGGTGTTTTTCAGCATGATAGGATGAACGCACCAGCGGGCCGCTCTCAACATACTTAAAACCCATATTTAACCCTAATTGCTTATAACGCTCAAACTGATCGGGATGTATCCAGTCGATCACCGGGTGGTGGTTACGGGTTGGCTGTAAATATTGGCCCAGGGTTAATATATGTACACCTGCATCAAGCAAATCTCCCATGGCCTCCAAAACATCAGCTTCCGTTTCGCCCAGGCCGAGCATGATGCCCGATTTGGTACGTAAGCCAGCTTTGGATACGTGTTTCAAACATTCCAGGCTGCGATCGTATTTTGCCTGTATGCGTACTTCTTTTGTAAGGCGCCTTACGGTTTCCAAATTATGCGAAACTACCTCTGGCCTGGTTTCAAGTACACGTTCAAGGTTTTCCCATACTCCCCGAAAATCAGGCAACAAAGTTTCCAATGTGGTTTCGGGGCTTTCCCTACGTATAGCGTTAATGGTTTCCGCCCAGATGATAGAGCCGCCATCCTTTAGGTCATCACGGTCAACTGAGGTGATTACACAATGTTTAACCTGCATCAGTTTAACTGAATTTGCTACACGGTTTGGCTCATCAGTGTCAACAGCTAATGGCCTGCCAGTAGCTACCGCGCAAAACGAACAGGAGCGTGTGCAGATATTGCCTAATATCATAAAAGTGGCCGTACCAGCGCCCCAGCACTCGCCCATATTAGGGCAATTGCCGCTTTCGCAAATGGTATGCAGCTTATGGGTATCAACCAAACTGCGCACATGCGCGTACTCCTTACCAACAGGAAGCCGCACACGCAGCCAATCAGGCTTGCGTTGTGGTTGGCTTACAGGGACTACAGGCAAATCAATCATAGATGCAAAAATAGGTAAAAAGTCCGGAAGTCGGAAAGTTCGAAAGTTTGGAAGAAAGAGTTTACATTATCATAACTAAATTGAAAAAACCGCTGGTTTGGACTATCTACGAATTGTTAAGCTTTGTGGTTTTTCTGATACAGGGATAATGCATCTGAAATAGTAAGCCGGACAATCGGAAGCTGATACTAAACTCCGATATTTGCATGAATTTTACATTAATATTTTTACATTTATAAATTACAATCGTATCTTTACCAATGAAAGAGAATTTAATGATGACAAAGCTGGACGAACTAAAAAAGCACCTGAAACGAGGTAAAGTATATCGCCGTACAGAGTTAGCTCAATGGTCGAAATCGGTTGACCGTCATTTAGGAGCCCTATTGGAAGATGGAACGTTACAAAAGCTGTCCCAGGGGATTTATTATTTTCCTGAAGAAACTTCATTTGGGGTAACCCCGCCGGGGGAAGAGGTATTAGTGCGAAGCTTTCTTAAAGATGACCGGTTTTTACTTACATCGCAAAATGCCTATAATAGTTTAGGGGTTGGCACTACACAACTCTACAACCAAAGGACTGTTTATAACCACAAACGGCATGGCGAATTCAAATTAGGTAATAGAAAGTTCTCCTTTCGCATAAAGCCGTATTTTCCTAAAAAGATAACCCCGGAATTTTTATTGGTCGACATAGTTAATAATCTTGATATGTTGGCAGAGGACCGGCAAGAGGTTTTAAAACAGATATTTCATAAAGCGCGGATGATGGATGCAAAAAAGCTGGCAAATTCGGTATCGCAATATGGGAATGTTAAAACACAGAAAATTTTTTCATCCTTAATGTAACAAGTCCAAGTATAATGCCATCAGATTATCTCCATAATCACAAGGACTTTTCAGCTTTGTTAAGCATACTGGAAGATGAAACCGGTATACAGGCAGGGTTAATTGAAAAAGATTATTGGATAATGCACGTTTTGTATGGCTTGAAAAAACAAGGTACTCATTGGGCAATATTTTTTGAGTTTTAACTTCCCTTATAAACCGTACCTTAAGTCTGTCGCATAATTGTTTATCTGACTTAAACTGATCAGCCGGAGAAAATTGCTTTCTGGCATAATAGCCCCCATCATCGGATAATATCTTGTCAATAATGCCAAATCCGCCTCGATTAATGTTTTTTATTACTTTTATTATTTTCATTTTAAAAATCTCACATTTAGGGTTTCCAGTTGCATAACACAAACCGACCCATATCCGGATTTACTCATGTAGGCTCCATTATCTATACAAATTACCTTTTCATTGTTTTCAATGGCACGAAGTATTTCTTTTTGACTTTGGGGGTTATGACCATGAATAAGTTTGCGATGTCCCAACCATATTTCATCAACATATTCAATAGGGTTTCTTTCCCATAATATTGTATCAATATCACTAAAAGGATCCTCTATCTTCATGTTTAGTGCAGCATGAACAAAAATGCAGTTTTCATGTTCGAAAAAATACTTAAATCCATTTATTAAGTTATAGTATTTAGATGGTATTTTTTCAATAGAACCTGTTAGAAAACTAGAAAGAGTTTTATCCCCACCGTTGATTAACCATTGGTTTAAATTATTTGTATTCAGTTTTGCATCTAAAAACATTTGCTCGTGATTGCCAATTAAACAGTCTAAATTAAAACCATTTTCCAGTAGTAAGATAATTGTGTCTAATACCCCTTTGCTATCTGGCCCCCTATCGATTAAATCACCAAGAATAATTAGTTTGTCGACTTTTTTTAAGCCAATTGCTTTTAATGCTTTACGAAAGAGTTCATTATTGCCATGGATGTCTGATATTGCGAATGTCCTCATTTATTGTAGTAAATTTATATTTTTTACAGGCAAGTGCTTTCAAAAAGTTTCTTAACTTCGGATAGAATACTCCATTAGATAGTAATCTACCCCTAAGATAGAAATATCGACAATATTCTCAAACCCTCAATAAAGCCATTCGATAATCTACGTGATGACTATAAACTTCAGCTGTTCAGATGTGGGGATTGTAGGCACTATGGTTATAATAGTTGAAAGGTATGCTCCATCCCTTTTCATCATCACTATTTTTAAAAAGCATACCCACAATTTATAATTATCTGTCTCCCCCGCTCTCAAATCTGAAGCACAGTTCCAAAACCGCTAATTCCTACAAATGATCTCCTTAAAATTAAAATTTACCCTTAGATTTGTCCTCATAGAGAAACATTATGGCAACTATCGAAACCACCTACTTAGGCGAATTAAGGACAGAGGCAACGCACGTTCAATCGGGCACAAAAATTATTACTGATGCGCCTGTTGATAACCAGGGCAAAGGCGAAGCATTTTCGCCAACCGATTTGTTAGCGGCATCACTTGCAAGCTGCATGCTTACCATTATGGGTATAAAAGCCCGCAACAGTGAGATCGATATAGATAATACCAGTTGCTCAATAACTAAAATTATGGCTGCCGATCCGCGCAGGGTAAGCGAAATAGTAATAAGCTTTAAATTCCCGAAAACATATACCGAAAAAGAGCAGCAACTATTGGAACGCTCGGCACTTACCTGCCCGGTTTATTTGAGTTTACACCCGGATTTGAAAAAGACGGTTGATTTTGGATGGTAAGTGAGCTGAAAGCTTAAAGGTAAAAGCAGAAAGCTAAAAAAAGCGTTTAGCTTTGGACTTTCAGCTTTACGCTCCTATAGCTATCACCGACAATGCTTCCTCCACAGATACTTGCCCATGCGAAAGGTCAAGCACACATTCGCCGTCTTTTATTAATAATAACTGGGGGGATTCGTGGTAAACCTGGAAATCGGTTGCCACCTGGTTTGATAGTTCGCGGTATTTTATGAGGTCTAAAAAATAGAGCGGTAATTCGCCCGGTAGTTTATCCCAGTCGAGTTCGAAACGTTTCTTAACCATCATACTGATGGAGCAGCGTGTACTGTGCTTAAAGATTACACTATAGCCTTCCTGATGCTTAATGCCGTTAATTTGATCGGCTGAATCCAGCGATGTCCAGTTCATGAATGATAATTATAATGGGGGATATGCATATAATATGCAAAACAACACAAAACATGTGCTGGTTTTAAGCAAATGATAAAAAATGACACTTAACTGTTAGCGGCCTGATTTTGGGTATGAACCATATGCCGGGCACAATTTATTTGAACAGGAAGTAATGCTTCCTAATATTAAAGCGATAAGAGCTACGTAAATTACTTTTTTCATTTTTATTCTACTTAGTTTTTAAACGCAAATTAACTGTTTAAAGTTTCAGCAAGGTACGCCATTTTTATGGCAGTCACCGCACCTTCAACACCTTTATTGCCATGTTTGCCACCTGCACGGTCTTCTGCCTGCTGCTGGTTATCGGTAGTTAACACACCAAATATAACAGGTTTTGAGTATTTTATAGCAACATTGCTTATGCCATTGGCTACTGCATTGCAAATAAAATCAAAATGCCTTGTTTCGCCTTGTATTACACAGCCTAAACAAATTACCGCATCTAATTTACGGTTTTTTAATAAAATATCAGCGCCCGATATTAATTCAAAACTTCCGGAAACAGGATAAGTGAAAATATTTTGAGGTAATGCGCCATGCGCAACCAGGCTTTCATATGCACCCTGGTATAAGGCGTTTGTTATAGCGGCATTCCATTCAGCAACAACAATACCGAAATGGTAAGGCGCCGCAGATGGTATTTCGGTATTTGAAAAATCAGATAAATTTTTAAGCTGAGTTGACATATTTACGATTTACGAGTTACGATTTACGATTGTTTTGATTTTAATTCACTTCTATAAATCTAAAATCGTAAATCTAAAATCCTATTATAATTTCGCTTCTGCCCTTGCAATATACTCATCGATATCTCTCGCTTGCGGACTGTCAGAATAATCGCTTTTTATTTTTTTATAAGCATCATCAGCCGATTTGTAGTCGTTCTGTGCTTCGTAAACCAAACCCAGTTTTTTAAGATAAACAGGGGATAGAAATTTATTGCTTGCTTTATCGGCTGCTTTTTTAAAGTAGGTTTCAGCCTTGTCATAATCTTTTAACTCAACGTAAGCATCAGCAGTGCCGCCAAGCGCTTCGGCCGCAACCATGCTGTCGCCACCCCTGTAGTTGGTTAAATTATCAATAGCTTTTCTGAATTCGCCTTTATTTAAATAAGCAATACCCAGGTAAAAATAAGCCAGGTTTGCCGATTTGGTATTGCCGTAATCGTTTACAATTTTCTGAAAGCCGGGATAGCCCGCATCGCCGTTGATAGCTTTGTCCCAGTCCTTTTTAGCCCAAAAGTCCTGTGCTACATGCATCTGGTTAGATGCCGTTACCTCACGCGGGGCTATGTAGAATTTTTGATAAGCAACATAAATAACTATCATAGCCACTATTGCGGTACCAATAAATGATAAGCTCTTTTTATTCTCGCGCACAAACTTTGTCGTTTGTCCTAACTCTTTCTTTTCTACCGGAATCTTTAGACTCTCCTGGGCTTTTGACATTTCTATTGTAAAATTAAGTTTGCAAAACTACGCTTTTCAAAAATTTTTAGCAATAGCTTTTGAATTAAATATTTAGGCAGGTAAATTCACGGCCAATAGTTCAAAGATCATGGCCAATAGTTTTGAGCTCTTGTACAATAATAAGTCTTATTTTCTTTCTGCAACCCGTTCTTCACGGTACATTCAGTTCGTTACGTTAAAATGTTCCTTTCGTGTAATGTATATCATCATTTAGTTATACTGACAGGCTTTTTATGTTCATCAATGGCTACAAAAGTAAAATCGCCATGTACGGCCAATTCCCGGCCTTCGGCATACATTTGCTCGATGTAAATTTCTACGCCCACCTTTAAACTTGTATTGCCAATATGGATAACCCTGCCAACCAGTTCAACAATTGTACCCGCCGGAATGGGTTTTTTGAAGTCAATCCTGTCGCTGCTTACCGTTACCATTACCTGCCTGCTGAAACGGGTAGCTGTAATAAAAGCCACTTCATCCATCATGTGCATGGCCGTGCCGCCAAATAGGGTATCATAATGATTGGTGGTATTTGGGAATACCGCTTTAAATATCCTTGTTTCCGATCTGTTTATTTTCTCTTCAATATTCATTCTTTTTTTATTTGGGGAAAAATGGCGTGTATCTTCTTTTGTGCAGAAACAGAATTTATCTCGTGTTTCATCACCTGCAAACAGTTTCTGCACAGGCAATCAGGGTAAGTTAAACGGATATAATCTTTTTCCGCTTCAGAAAAGGTGATCCCGTGGCACTGGCAAAGCAAAATGCTGCCCACTTTACATTCAAAAGGGGCTTTACACCTGGGGCAATACTTATTTTCATGATGGGCCATAAAAAATGCAATAATATTGCTGTGCGGGCTTAAATAATGCCCGCACAGCAGTTGGTTTATTTAAACAGCTATTTCATTTGTGATTTTCTCCCTTGCAGTCTGCGCGGCCTTTACCATATTTTTAAGCGCTTCCTGCGTTTCAGGCCATTTTCTTGTTTTCAGGCCACAATCGGGGTTTACCCAAAGATTTTCAACCGGCAATAAGACAGCTGCTTTTTCAAGCAGGCTAACCATTTCTACTACCGATGGTATCCTCGGGGAATGGATGTCATAAACGCCGGGGCCAATTTCATTTGGGTATTTAAAATCTGCAAATGCAGCTAATAATTCCATTTGCGAACGCGAAGTTTCAATAGTGATCACATCGGCGTCCATTGCGGCAATATGCTCTATAATATCATTAAACTCGCTGTAGCACATATGCGTATGTATTTGTGTCTCATCGTTTACGCCGCTTGCCGAAATGCGAAACGCTTTTACCGCCCAATCCAAATACGCAGCCCAATCTGCTTTGCGTAATGGTAAACCTTCGCGGATAGCCGGCTCATCTATTTGTATTACTTTAATCCCCGCTTTTTCCAATGCTACTACTTCATCCCTTATGGCCAGTGCTATCTGGTAAGTAGTTTCGTACCGGGGCTGATCATCACGCACAAACGACCATTGTAAAATGGTTACCGGGCCGGTTAGCATACCCTTCATTAATTTTTCGGTATTGGCCTGGGCAAAGCTGCTCCATCTAACCGTCATATCATTTGGCCTGCTTACATCGCCATAAATAACAGGCGGTTTTACACAACGGCTGCCATAGCTTTGTACCCAGCCATTTTTGGTGAATAAAAAGCCATCCAGTAATTCGCCGAAATATTCCACCATATCATTGCGCTCAAACTCGCCGTGCACCAATACATCCAGCCCAATTTCTTCCTGCCAGCGAATAGCATCAATAGTGGCCTTTTCAATTTCAACATCGTATTGTGCCGTAGTTATTGCGCCTTTTTTTAACCGCGACCTTAACTGGCGGATATCATCCGTTTGCGGAAAAGAGCCGATAGTGGTTGTAGGGAACAAAGGCAGCTTGAAATTTTCTTGCTGAATTTTTTGTCTTACCGTAAATTCACTGTTGCGTGTCGCATCGGTAATCGCAGCAACTCTTTTTTTGATCTCCTGTTTATGAATTAGTTTCGACAGACTGCGGCTTGATATAGCCTTTAAGTTATTTTGCAGCAAATCATTATTGCCTTTAATTATTTCGTTCAGTTCATTTACTTCATAAAGTTTTTGTTTGGCAAAGGCCATCCAGTTTTTTATTTCGGGGTCAATGGCAGTTTCCATATCCAAATCACAAGGGGTATGTAGTAAAGAACAGCTGGGCGCTATTATTACCCGGTCTGTTCCAATTACAGCTATTGCTTTTTTAATGTGGGATAAGGCCCGGATGTAATCATTTTTCCAGATGTTCCTGCCATCTATCACACCTAATGAAAGGTTCATTTTTTCAGGCAATAGTGTTAATACTTCATCTAACTGATGAGGCGCTCTCACAAGGTCGATATGTAAAACATCCACAGGCAGGGAGACGGCTAATTTGGTATTGTCGCCCAACCGCTCAAAATAAGTGGTTAATATAAATTTAAGGAACGGGAACGCTGTCCTGAGGTGTTTATAGGTGTCTTTAAATGCCTGCTGCTCTTTTTCGGTCAGGTCGAGCGATAAAAACGGCTCATCAAACTGCACCCATTCTGCGCCTAAGTGCTTGATTTTGTTAAGAATATCCATATAAACAGGCAACAGGTTTTTGATAAGATCGATCCTGTTAAAACCTGCCTCTTTTTCCTTGCCCAATAAAAGATACGATACAGGGCCGATCAGTACCGGTTTGGTAATAATGCCTGCTTGCTTAGCATCGTAAAATTCATCGACAACCTTGGTTGAAAATAATTTAAACTGCTGGTTTTTATAAAATTCCGGTACTATATAATGGTAGTTGGTATCAAACCATTTGGTCATCTCCATAGCAACTATATCAAGCCCGTCTTTTTGATAGCCGCGGGCCATCGCAAAATAAAGGTCGAGTTCCTTATTCCCTTCCTTCAGCATAACTTCATTGTACCGTTTTGGGATGGCGCCAAACATTAAGGAATGATCGAGTACGTGATCATAAAAAGAAAAGTCGTTTGAAGGGATCAGGTCTATACCTGCGTCTTTTTGTACCTGCCAGTTTTCATGGCGGATATTTTTTCCTGTGGTAAGCACATCTTTGTGCCCCGTTTTGCCTGCCCAATAATTTTCGCAGGCTTTTTTTAACTCACGTTGACTACCAATTCGCGGGTAGCCGAGATTTTGCGTTAGCATTTTCTTTTAATTGATTAAATGAATAAATCGGTTAAAAGCTCTTTAGCTAAACTTCGCAATGCTTTGCGGTTAAAAGAGAAAGGCGGCGGGATAATTGTTGAGACAGATGTTTCAAACAACACAAAAAAACGGATCAGACCTGGCCAAAAACTTTATACGCGAAAGCATTGTCAATTCAGTATGTGGCAGGTCTCCTGGCTTGTAACTTTTTTGCCGCCCTTCCCATTCGCCTTTGGCGGACAGTGGACATCATTTGGCAAAAACTTTTCTGTTACTTACAGTTGCGCGACAGCCCGTGATTTGCACACGGTTCCCTATTAATCTACGTTTAAGTAAAACCTATACCGGTTGATGAAGAAATAAAACAAAGAACTTGTATCGTTACAAATGTATATAATAGCAATGAGAAAATTGTACTGCTACATTTACTATTACAAGTTACGCCATTGAACGGCTAAAGGTTGCCAAAACCTAAACAAGGCGGGATGTCGAAATAGCGAACGTTTCTTTTTCTTTCGGACTTTCCGACTTTTCCGTCTTTTCCGTCTTTCCGACTAAATCTAATCACTATTTTTGAACGATGTATTTACAGCAGCTATCAGTTATCAATTTTAAAAACTATGCCGAAGCGGGGTTAATTTTTAGCGAAGGGGTGAATGTGTTTACCGGCAACAATGGCGCAGGGAAAACCAACCTGCTGGATGCTATTCACTACCTGTCGTTATGTAAAAGCTATTTTAACCCTATCGATAGCCAGCAAATAAAACAGGGTACCGATTTTTTTATTATCACAGGCAATTTTAATAAAAACGGTAATGCCGAAGCAGTGGCCTGTTCGGTTAAGCGCAATCAAAAAAAACAATTTAAGCGCAACAAAAAGGATTACCAGCGGCTGGCAGACCATATCGGCTTATTTCCATTAGTAATGGTATCGCCTTATGATATCAGTATTATAATAGAAGGCAGTGAGGAGCGGAGGAAATTTATCGATAATGTGATCTCGCAAACCGATAATTCGTACCTCGATGAATTGATCGTATATAATAAGGTGCTGGCTAACCGCAATGCGCTGTTGAAGCTTATTGCCGATACCGGCAGGTACGATCCCAGTTTGCTGGAAGTATTAGATGAACAAATAGCTGCCTCGGGGAACCGGATTTTCGAAAAGCGAAAGGCTTTTATGGAAAGCTTTACCGAAATATTCAACAAACATTATCAATACTTAAGTGATAATGTTGAGCAGGTTGAATTAACTTATGAATCACAACTGTTACAGGATGATTTCGCCGGACTGTTAAAAAAGAACATTGAAAAAGACCGGGTGCTTGAACGTACAACAGCCGGGATACATAAGGACGATTTGCTGTTTTCGATACACGGGATGCCGATGAAAAAGTTTGGTTCGCAGGGCCAGCAAAAATCATTTTTAATAGCGCTTAAACTGGCGCAATACAGTTTTTTACACCGCCAAAACGGGTTTAAACCGATATTGCTGCTTGATGATATTTTTGATAAGCTTGATGATCAAAGGGTAACCAAGCTGATGCAAATGATATCAAACCACGATTTTGGCCAGGTTTTTATAACCGATACCAATGTTAGCCGTGTTAAAAATATATTCAGCGAAATTGGGGTTGATATAAAACTGTTTAAAGTAAAAGGAGGCGAAATAGATGCGTAAAACCAATGATAAGTCGCTTAAGGAAGCTATTGAGCAGATGCTACAGGTTTATAAGATCAAAAAACGGTATGACGAAACTTCAGTCATCGCCCATTGGCCTGAACTGGTAGGAAAAATGGTGGCCAGCCGCACAAAAGAATTATTTGTGCACGATAAAAAGCTATTCTTACGTATCGAGTCGTCAGTAATAAAAAACGAATTAATGCTGATGCGCAGCCAGATAATTAATAAGATTAATGACGAAGCAAAGGGGATATTAGTTGAAGAGATTATTTTTCTTTAGTCCAGCGTGGGAAAAAAGTTTTGAAATTTAAGTCATCACTCATTCTTGAAAAGGCAAGGATAAACAATCCGGGGAGTATAAAAGCGAGTTGCGCTTCGGGGTGTGTTCTGTAAAGTAATACCGTGCCCGAAACAAGTACAATTATAAGCAAAGAGTACAATATGTATTTAAGCAGCAGTTTCATAATTCTTGTTCCAGTTTACAATTTTGAGAAATTTAATGCAATGTACAGATTGCCTTAACTTTATAAAAATATGCACTTCTTTTCAAAAAACAAAATAAAAGAAAAAGCAGGGTGCAGTTTTTACTAACATTGCACCCTGCCTGTTGGCAAATATTAGAATTTTTCGAGCGACGAAAAGAAGAAATTACCTTCAATTCCGGCATTTTCATCAGAGTCGGAACCGTGAATTGCATTAGCACCGATTGATTGTGCAAATAAATTCCTGATGGTCCCTTTTTCAGCTTTCGACGGGTCTGTAGCACCGATAAGCTTGCGGAAATCTTCAACAGCGTTGTCTTTTTCGAGGATAGCAGCCACTATTGGCCCTGATGACATAAAATCAACCAACTCGCCATAAAAAGGGCGTTCTTTATGCACTTCGTAAAACTCGCCTGCCTTTTCCTTGGTTAAAGCAAGATATTTCATGGCTTTTATTTTAAATCCGCCTTTAATTATCTGGTCTAAAATTGCACCTGTATGCCCGTTAGCAACGGCATCAGGCTTTATCATGGTAAAAGTTTTATTACTCATTTTTTTGTTTTTTTCGTGTTTAATGTTGTTTTGGTCATTTAAGTAGCCCGGCGCCCGACGTGCGATTGTATAAGTAAAATCGCTACCGTTACCCCAAACTGCTATTTTCCCAAAACTGCCGCAAAAGTAGCTTTTTACTGTTAAAACCTAAAGGCTTTTGCTTTAAATTAGATAACCCGTATTTAATTTATTTATTTAGCTTTGCAACTCTTTTTTAAAATTGATGTTAGACATAGCCTCGCTTACAGAACTTTTAGCGCAGCCCCAAAAAATAGTGATTACTACTCATCATAAACCTGATGGTGATGCTATGGGTTCGTCTTTAGGTTTGTATAATTATTTGATACAGCTGGGGCATCATGTAAAAGTTATCACCCCAACTGATTATCCGGATTATTTAAGCTGGATGCCCGGAAATGAGACAGTTATTATTTACACAGATAATTTAGCAGAAGCCGCCACGTTAATAGCGGAGGCGAAAATTATTTTTTGTCTTGATTTTAATGCGCTTGGCCGCATTAATGACATGGGTGCGCTGGTGGGCAAAAGCGAAGCGTTTAAAATTTTGATAGATCATCACCTGGAACCGGAAGATTTTGACGATTACCGGTACTGGGATATTAAAGCATGCGCAACTGCCCAGCTAATTTACAAGTTTATTGCTGAAGAACTGGGCCATAAGGAATTGATTAATAAAGAGGTGGCTACCTGTTTGTATACAGGGATCATGACTGATTCAGCTTCATTTTCCTTGCCGAATACAACATCAGAGGTTCATCGTATAACGGCCGATCTGATGGATGCCGGAGCCGTTAACTGGCAGATAAATGACCTCGTATATAATAATTCGTCCGAAAACCGCCTGCGGTTTTTAGGAATATGTTTATCCCAAAGGCTCGAGGTTTTGTATGAATATAATACAGCTATTATTGCAGTAAGTAAACAGGACCTTGAGAAATACGAAATAACTACCGGCGAGACAGAAGGCATAGTAAATTACGCTTTATCTATAGCCGGTATCAGGTTAGCTGCATTTATTGTTGAACGCGCCAATGAAGTGAAACTTTCGGTTAGGTCCCGTGGGGAAATTCCTGCCAATGATATTTGCAAAAAGTATTTTAATGGCGGCGGCCACCGTAACGCATCCGGCGGTATATCAACAGATAGCCTTGAACAAGTTGTAAACAAATTTAAATCAATATTACCCGAATACAAAACACTATTAATAAAATAAAAATGAAAAGAAGACTGATGTTTTTAGCGCTTGCTACGATTGGATTAGCAAGCTGTAATGGATTTAAAAAAGGCGATGGCGGCATGTTATATAGCATAGTTACAGATAAAGGCAACCCACGGATTATGCCGGGAGACTTTATTGCCCTTAACGTAACATTAAAAACCGATGCTGATTCGTTGCTGGGCAGTACTTATGAGAGTGGCCGCCCGTACATGAATTTTATGCAAAAACCACAAGCTAAGGGCGACATTTATGCCGCTTTTGAAAAACTTGGCGAAGGAGATAGTGCTGTTATTAAGTTAAATATAGATTCATTGAGCAAAGGGCACCCGCGCCCTGCCGGCATGAAGGGCAAATACCAGGTATATTATGTAAAAGTTGAAAAGGTGATACAAAAAGGAAACCTTAGCGCCGAGGTGTTTAAAGGCCGTTACATGGCTTATGTAAACCAACTTGGCGATGCAGCTAAAAAACAAGAGCCTGTTAAAGTAAAAAAATATATTGCTGATAATAACCTAAAGGTTACTACAACTGCATCAGGCCTTGATTATGTTGTAACAACACCTGGCTCGGGGCCAAACCCTGTAAATGGCGATACTGTTGTGGTAAGTTATATAGGTAAATTCCTGAATGGAAAAGTTTTTGATACAAGCATCAAAACTGAAGCTGTAAAGGCAAAACTGCAAATTAACCCAATGAACCCTTATAAACCAATTCATTTTGCATTGGGTACCCCCGGCATGATAAAAGGATGGAATGAAGGCTTGCTATTGTTGAACAAAGGCACAAAAGCTACATTTATTTTACCATCGAGCCTTGCTTACGGCGAGCAGGGTGGTGGCCAGATTGGCCCTTATACCCCGCTGGTATTTGAATTGGAATTGGTTGATATTATTCACCCAAATCCAAACGCACCAAAACCCGCTGCGCCAAAACCGCTTGCACAAGTGCCACCGCAACCAGTTAGAAAATAATATTAAAAAATACAGCCTTCCTGTTAATACAGGAAGGTTTTTTTGTTTATGATGAAATATATGCTTTCCCTGTTGGTTTTAACAATTGTTGTTAAGGCTAATGCCCAAACCGAAATGCAGCGTACGCCCAAAGGGGCCTTATGCCAGGTTTTTACCCACAATACCGGTGATAAAATAAAGGTGAACGACGTAATAACATTTCAGTTTATTGAAAAAACGGATAAAGATTCGGTACTGCGTAGTACTTACGAAGCAGGCCAGCTTGCCCAGGTGCAGGTAGTAGCGCCACAAAGCGTTGGCGATATGATGGAAATATTCCCTTTGCTTACTGTTAAGGACAGTGCATTAGTAAAGGTACCTACCGATTCTATTTTTGCCGGGCACGAAGACAAGCGTCCTGCTTTTTTCCCGAAAGGAAGCTATATTAACTTTATCCTGAAAATTGAAAGGGTACAATCGCTTAACGATGCAATTGCCGAAAGGAATGCCGCCCAGGCAGAACAAAAAGCTTTACTGGAAAAGATGAAAGCATCAGAAAAACTTGATGCCGATAAATATATTGCCGATCATAAGCTCATCCTTAAAACAACAACTACAGGTTTAAAATATATCATAACAAAACCATCAACCGGGTTAAAGCCGCTTGCAGGCGACACCCTGCTTGTAAATTATGCAGGCCGCACGCTTGACGGTAAACTTTTTGACTCAAGTATAGAAGATGTAGCAAAAAGCGGCGGTTTACAACAGCCGGGGCGTACTTATGAGCCGATACAGGTAATTGTAGGCACAGGCGGCGTTATATCAGGCTGGGACGAGGGTTTGCTATTATTAAACGAAGGCTCAAAAGCCACACTTGTTATCCCTTCAAGCCTGGGCTATGGCGAACAGGGTAGCGGCGATATTAAACCATACAGCACCATGGTGTTTGATATCGAGTTGGTTAAAGTAAAACCAATAAAACATCCGGTAACCCCAAGGCCATTAGCAAAAAAACCTTTGCACAAAAAGAAACCGCTGCATAAAAAAACTGCAACTACTACAGCACCGAAGGCTTCATAAAACAAATTAATTTTTATATTAAAGGCCGTGCCCTCTTCTATTGGGCATGGCCTTTTTAATGCGGGCTTGATAAATGCCCTCTTTGTTTTCAGATAAGGATACCTAAATTTGTACAATGTTACTTACCGATACGCATACCCATTTATATTACGAAACAGATGATGTAAAACGGGCTGGATTGATGCAGCGTTGTAAAGACAATAGCATAGACCGCCTTTTTTTACCAAACGTTGATATCGCCTCGGTACCGTTGGTTTTTTCGCTTGCCAAATCGTTTCCGGGTGTATATCCAATGCTTGGTTTGCACCCTTGTTCAGTAAAGCCTGGTTGGGCGGATGAATTAAACGCAATAAAATCATCCGGGCAACCGTCAAAAATAGTAGCCATCGGTGAAATAGGTATCGACCTTTATTGGGACAAAACCACATTGCCTGAACAAATACAGGCATTTAAAACACAGATTGCCTGGGCAAAAGCATTAAAATTGCCCATCGTTATCCATTGTCGCGATGCTTTTAATGAAGTTTACGAGGTGCTGCAACAGGAACATGATGAAAACCTGCGCGGTATATTCCATTGTTTTTCGGGGACGGTTGAACAGGCTCAAAAAGTAATTGATTTAGGGTTTTACCTTGGCATTGGCGGCGTAGTTACCTATAAAAATTCAGGCTTGGATAAAGTTGTAGCGCAAATTGATCTTAAGTATATAGTTTTAGAAACAGATTCTCCGTACCTTACACCCGTTCCGCACCGGGGCAAACCAAATGAAAGTTCATACTTAATATACATTGCCCAAAAGGTTGCAGAGCTGCACCAAACCGACCTGGAAACAGTAGCCAATATAGCTACTGAAAATTCGAAGTTGATTTTTGGTGTGTGATATAATTATTTTTAGATAGATTTATTTTCCAGTTCATAGTTGATGGCTCATAGTTCATAGTATTGAGATATTAAGTTTTAATAGTATGGATTTTTGCCATGAACCATGAACTATCAACCATGAACCCAATAAACGCATGAGCCAAATACTGATCATTTATACCGGAGGGACAATTGGTATGATGAGCGACCCCATAACAAAGGTGCTCAAACCGATCAATTTTGAGCAGATAATGGATAATGTGCCTGAGCTGGAAAAGCTTAACTGCAAAATACAGGTACATTCATTCGATGAGATCATCGATTCATCGAACATGAACCCTGCCATCTGGAGCGACCTTGCCGGTTTGATAGAGACAAACTACGATACAGTTGATGGCTTTGTGATATTACATGGCTCGGATACAATGGCTTTTACGGCGTCGGCACTTAGCTACATGCTCGAGAACCTGGGTAAACCGGTAGTTTTTACCGGCTCGCAGTTACCTATCAGCGCAGTGCGCACTGATGCCAAGGAAAACCTGATGACCGCCATTGAAATAGCCAAGGCCAAAAAACATGAGCGCGCCCGTGTGCCTGAGGTATGCATTTATTTTGATTATAAATTATTCAGGGGCAACCGCTCGTTTAAATACAATTCATCTAAGTTTGAAGCATTCCGGTCTCCAAATTACCCAATCCTTGCTGAATCCGGTGTACACCTCAAGTTTAGCCTGAACGACATAAGGCACCCGCAGGATGGCGAACCGCTTAAAGTGCATAAAAACCTGGTGAGCGATGTAGCTGTGCTGAAATTATACCCCGGCATTAGCCCCAAAGTAGTTGAAACCATTTTAACCGCTGATGTAAAAGGGATAGTAATGGAAACTTTTGGCGCCGGCAATACGACAACCGACCAATGGTTTGTAGATCTGCTAAAAAATGCAATTGACAGCGGCAAAGTAATCCTCGATATTTCCCAATGTAAAGTAGGCACCGTTGAACTTGGCCGTTATGAAACCAGCCGCCAATTAAAGGATATAGGCGTAGCCAACGGCTATGATATGACCTATGAATCGGCTGTTACCAAAATGATGTACCTGTTAGGCCAGTTTGAAGACCCGAAGCTTGTTAAGGAGTATCTGGAGACAGATATAAGGGGCGAGATCACGGTATCGTAAACCACTATGAGCAACTAAATAGTAATTCAGTAAAATCTCCGGAAGTATCCTGATTTGAAAGTGACGTCCTCGCGTCCGGTTTTAGCTTTGTCCGCATCCTCATCATTTTAAATAATATTTCATCTTCCTAAAACATGCTTCTATAGTGTTAACGTGAATGGGCGGCGTTAGGAAACAAAAAGCTATAATGCGCCGCCAGTAGCTATTTTATTCGTTGCTTATGCATTCGCCATCGTTAAAGTCATCAATTTAGTGCTCTTTTTGTAGCCCTTTCTTATTAGATTATCTTCGATATTTCGGCGCAGCTATCCCATATTTTTTCAACCGTTTAAAAAAATAGTTAACTTTTTATTAAATAATAATTAAAATATTCATGTAAAGAAATTATATTTACTTATTGTATTATTAATTAAAACATTAAGCATATGAGAAAATTCTTTACATGGTTTTTACTGTTGCTATCATGTTCAACAATTGCGTTTGCCCAAACGCATGAAATAAGTGGCACAGTTAAAGACGAAACCGGCGATCCCGTGATCGGGGTAACCGTAAGGCTTAAAGGCACCAATATTGGCGTAGCCACAAATCTTGTTGGGTACTTTAAGATCAATGTTCCTGCCAATGCAACTTTAACCATTAACGCTTTGGGTTATGAAAGCAAAGAGGTTAATGTTTCAGAGGGCCAGGTGTTTTCAATAATATTAAAATCATCTAACACCGCCTTAACCGAAGTTGTAGTTACTGCGCTGGGGGTTAAGCGAGAGAAAAGGACGCTGACCTATGCCACCCAGGAAGTGAGCGGCGCCGCATTGGTTGATGCCAAGCAGGACAACCTGGTAAATGCCCTGGCAGGCAAGGTTGCCGGTGTGCAAATTACCAACTCAAGCGGTATGCCGGGCAGTTCGGCGCAGGTATTAATTCGTGGGAATAGTACATTGTTTGGCGATAATACAGCCTTGATAGTTATTGATGGTGTGCCGGTTGATAATAGTGAAGCTGGTAACCCGGGCGGCCCATTGGGCAATGGTGGCACAACCAACCGGGGCGGCGACATTGATCCAAATATAATAGAAACAATTAACGTACTTAAAGGTGCTGCCGCCACGGCATTGTACGGATCCGCCGGGTCGCGTGGTGTGGTGTTGATCACTACTAAAAACGGCGCGGGTAAAAATGGTAAGCCTGTAATTACTTTTAGCTCCAGCTATTCTTTTGACAGTCCCATTCTTCCCAAATTTCAGGATGAATACGCGCAGGGTTTTAATGGCCAATATATAAATGGCAATATCGAGGGTAACTATAGCAGTTATTCGTGGGGCCCGCTGATTGATACACTAAAAGTGAACGGCCAGCCGGTGCAAAAGAGAAACAATGTAAAGGATTTCTTTAAAACGGGGCATACAACTGATAATAATTTTAGTATAAGTGGTAGTACCGATAAATCGAACTACCTGGTATCCTATTCTTATTTAAGAACGGACGGTACCGAGCCTACAACAAATTATATCAGGAATTCCTTTTTTACAAAGTATAGTTCCAAGTTGCTTGACAACCTGACATTAACCACGCAGTTTAATTTTATTACAGCTGATAATCATCGTTTACTGGAAGGTAATGGTTTATCAAATCCACTTTGGACCATTTATGCGGCCCCTATTTCATGGAATCCTTTACCAACAACCAATCCCGATGGGACACAGCAGCTTTACCGGCTATCCCGTAATAACCCTTATTGGTTGCTTGCTAATACAGGCCTCCAGGATAATACAGATCGTGTTTTGCCGGTGGTTAACCTAACCTATAATCCTTTAAAATGGCTAACCATTACCGAAAGATTGGGTGCAGATATGTATATAAATAATACAGACTATCATGAAAACATCGGTGTAGTCGGCGGCGATGGGTTAGGGCAATTATACACCCGCGAAAATCAGTTTATGCAATTTAACAATGACCTGATCATCGAAGCCAGAAAAGACTTAAGCAAGGATTTTACCATAGATGCAATACTTGGCAATAATATATTCTCTAACTATAATAATAGTAACTATGTACATGGCGCCGATTTGTCGGTTCCGGGCTTTTACAACATCAGTAATACCAACAATGTTACGGCATCATATGCGTCTTATTTAAAAAGAAAACTGGGCTTTTATGCGCAGGCTAACCTGGAGTATAAAAGAATGCTGACGCTTGCTGTAACAGGCCGTTACGATGGCACTTCGGTATTATCGTCCGATAAACAATTCTATCCTTATGGTTCCGCAAGTGCCGGGTTTATTTTTACCGAAGCGTTGGGCATGTCTCAAAACAGTATTTTTGATTTTGGCAAAGTCAGGGTTTCTTACTCGGTAGTGGGTAACGACGACGTAAGCCCATATTCGTTAAGTAACCCTTATTTCCAGGCAGGCGGTTTCCCTATCAATGGTCAAAACGGGTTTCAACTTACCAACACTACGGCATTCCCGCTTAGAAATGAAAATATAAAGGAATTTGAAACCGGGTTAGAAACTAAATTCTTTAGAAACAGGCTTTCGCTGGATATTACCTATTATAGTAAAACCAGCTCCGACCTCTTGTCGCCAAGTACGCCTATAGCGCCCTCAACAGGATTTGTGGCTGCCAGTATTAATTCGGGCTCCATCAGGAACCGGGGTATTGAAATTGTGTTAGACGGTACGCCTGTTAAATCAAGAGATTTTACCTTGGATATTGGCTTAAATTTTACCCAAAACAAAAACGAAGTCTTAAGCCTGGCGCCGGGCATACCTTATCTTCAGTTCGGTGGCTTCGTAAACCCCGGGATATTTGCGTATCCAAACCAGGCATATGGGGTAATTTATGGCACTCATTTTCTTCGCAATTCAAGTGGCCAATTGTTACTGAGCGACAGCGGTTATCCGCAAATTGCTAACGGCCTTGGGCCTATTGGTAATGTCACGCCAAAATTCATTGCCGGTATGACCAATACTTTCATGTACAAATCTTTTGTTTTGTCTTTTGTGCTTGATTGGAAACATGGGGGCGATATTCTTAACCTGGACAACCACTACTTGTTTGTATACGGAACGCCAATTGTAACTGAAGACCGTGGATCGTCCAAAGTATTCCCCGGTATTATACAAAGTACCGGAAAGGTTAATACAACTCCAGTGGTGTTAAATCAAAATTACTATACCAACCTGTTAGCTGCTGTTGACGAATCGTCTGTAGAGGATGGGTCGTACATAAAGATTCGCGATGTATCATTATCCTATAATTTTGGTTCTTTTTTAACCGGGAAAGTCATCAAAAAGCTGACCCTTAGTTTAACAGGCACCAACTTTATCCTGCATAAAAATTATACAGGGTCTGATCCCGAAGTAAGTTTGGATGGCAGCGGTAACGGGCAGGGCTTTGCCAATTTTGTAGCGCCATCGAACAGCAGTATTATAGTTGGTATAAAAGCTACCCTTTAATAACCCTCAAAAAAAACTAAGATGAAAAATTATATAATCCTAACGATTTCCATATTTGGTTTAATTGTTACAGGGGCCGGGTGTAAAAAATTCCTGGATGTAAATAAAGACCCCAATCACACCACCAGTGTAAGCGAGTCGCTGCAACTGGGCCCTATTGAAAAAACGATGGCCGGCAATACGGTTGCAGGTGAATGCGCTGCCGCTGCCACCTATTGGACACAGCAGGTATCTATAAACCAGCCGCCACCAACGCTCGAAACCTACGAGATATTCGCTGCGGATGTTGACGGTACCTGGAGCTTTAATTTATATCCCGCAACATTTCAAAATTTAAAAGTGATGATCGGGCAGGCGGAGGCCGCACATCACAATCAATATGCTGCAATTGGTAAAGCTTTGTATGCCTATAACCTTGCCGTTGCCACCGATTTCTGGAATGATATTCCGTATTCGCAGGCCAATAACCTCGCCTTTACCAAACCCAAATACGATAGCCAGGAATCCATTTACCACGCAGTTCAATCTCTCCTGGACAGTGCATTGTACTATGTTAACCAACCGGCCAGCGTCATAGCTCCGTCAACAGATGATTTTATTTATGGCGGGGACATGGGTAAGTGGAAAAGGTTTATTTATACCTTGAAGGCAAGATATTACCTCAGGTTAACCAAAGCGCCCGACCGTACCCCCGTTGCCCAGGCCGACAGTGCCCTCGCCGCTTTGCAAAATGGTTTTGGCACTAACAGCGATAATGCAACTATTATTTATGCAGGCAGCGCTAACGATCAGAACCCATGGTATGGGGGCACGTTGCCGGGCGCAGGCGGCGTAGTACTGGCTAAATTTTTTGTTGATGGGTTAATAAGTAATAGTGACCCACGCTTGCCTGTTATCGCTAATGTAAATTCTGGCGGAACTTATACAGGCCGGCCATCAGGAGCCGATCCTGTCCCTGACTATACGGTATTTTCTACCATCGGATCGTTTTTCGGCGGCTCTTTGCCTTTAAACCCGAATGATGTTTCAGGGGCTGCTGCGCCACTAATTGTTACTACGTATAGTGAAGCCTTATTTATCAAGGCTGAAGCTACATTTATAACACAGGGCGCTGCCGCTGCCGAACCCATATACCAGGCGGCCATAGCTTCAGATTTGTCGTTATTAGGTGTAAGTACCGCTGACCAGGCCACATACATTAATTCAAGGCCAACATTAACCGCAGCTAATGGTATACAACAGATCATTTATGAAAAGTATGTTGCCGGGTTTCTTTCGGTAGAGGTTTATGATGATTGGCGGCGTACCGGTTTCCCTGCACTTACATCGGCACAAAATCCATTTGTACCATATATACCAAGGCGCTGGCCGTATCCTTCCAGTGAATTGCTGGCAAACCCACAACCTCAGCAAAGTGCAACCACTGCCGATAGGGTGTGGTGGGATCCGCAATAAATTGTTAAAATAATATTTGTTCAAAACGAGGGGATAGAAAGCATCTATCCCCTCGTTTTGTATTTCTGCTAAAATAATTGGCTGATTATTTTTTGTAATTCAGAATATTTTTTCATTAGATTTGATATATCAATTTATACCTTAAATCATTAATTATCAACTAAAACCAGCAATTAAGCTTTGTCTGCGTATTTTATTTTTTGACCCGAAAACGACTAAAAATGGCCGAAAACATAAACCCCTGCGCTATTTTGAATTAATTTAAACATTATAAAACCTAAAATCAAAATTATGGAAGTTCATGTAAATTATCTCGCTGTGGCTGTAGCTGCAATTGCCTGCTACATTATTGCCGCCATCTGGTATGGCGCTATCTTTAGTAAAGTTTGGGTACGGCTTACCGGTATAACCGATATGAAGCCTGCACCAATAAACATTGTGCTGGTGCTGATCGGTTCATTTGTGATGGCCTATGTGCTGGACCATTCAATTACTTTTGGCAACGCCTATTTAAAAACCAGCGGCATACAAGGCGGTTTGATGGGTGCATTTTTTCTTTGGTTAGGCTTTGTGGCTACAGTAACCTTATGCACCAAACTTTATGAAAAAAAACCATGGGGACTTTGGCTGCTGGATAATGCTTTTTGGCTCATCTCCATGATGGTTATGGCCACTATTCTTTCTGTTTGGCCATAGATATTTATATTGGCTTGAAATTAAGGTTATTTATTAGGTAATTAAACGTCATATCAAATGGAGCCCAGAGTTTTTAACACGCACAATGCACCGCGACCTAATGCGTTTGTTCCGCAAGCTGTAATTGCAGGCAATTTTCTTTTTTTGTCGGGTACGGTGGGTACCGATCTTTCGACAGGTAAATTGGTTGCCGGTGGTTATGAGAAGCAAGTTGTACAGGCATTTGAAAATGTGAAGACTATATTGGAAGACGCAGGGAGCTCAATGGATAAAGTGGTAAAAATAACGGTGTTTATGGTATCGGGCGAAGACCCGGATTTTTCTGTGATCAACAAGGTGTATAGCAATTTTTTTCCGAAGATAACCCCTGCCCGAAGCGCGCCGCAGGTGATGCCTTTCCCCGGTGGTATTCTTTTTTCTGTTGAATGTATTGCCGTTATTGATTGAATTGCAGCGGATAATAGTGAGGCCAGTGAATTATTGGCTTCACTATCATCCAGCGGTCGGAGTACTAAATATCCTGATCTCCTTCGGATAATAATTATTGATCCTGTTGGGCAAAAGCTTAGCCCATCCCAGCGGCTGACCTTTAAAAGCCATCAGACTCCAGCCTTTATCAGTGGGATGGATATCAATATTCTCTCGCCTCAAATACTGTATGGCCTGTTTATAGTCAAGGTCGGTTTGAAGAACTGCATCCTTATTAATATGTACGCTTAATGCGAGCTCGTGATCCGGGATTAAATCGTTACCCATTAGCTTGCCAATCCGCACACCGGATTTCTTGACATACAAATGCCGCTGTAAAGTATCAAGACTATCCTTATGCTGATGGTTAATGGCCAGCCAGTCATCATTCACTTTAAAAAAGTAAAAATCATCAGGGTTATTTATATAGCTTTTCACCAGTTCGATTTCTTTTGCAGGCAGCTTTTGATTGCTTTTTGTTTTAAAGGATGGCAATTGCGCAGTTGCCTCTTTCTTTTTTAAGCAAGCCGCAAACAAACCTTCGCCTTTTACCTTGTCGGGATAAAAACGATAGCCCCAGGCTTTTTGGTCCGGGGATTCGGTTTCAACAACGCCCCACTCCTTATATATAGGTATGCGCACTGTTTCCATGTAAAATTCGCTGCAAAGCCAATCCAGTATATCTTCGTTTTCCTGGTGCGAATAAGAACATGTACTATATATAAGGTATCCATCCTCTTTTAAGGCGGGATAAATATCAGCCAGTATACGTTCCTGCCGCTGATGGCATAGGTTCACATTTGCCTCGCTCCACTCATTCATAGCTGCCGGGTCTTTTCTGAACATGCCCGAACCTGAGCACGGAGCATCAACCAGTATGATGTCAAAAAAGCCGGTAAGCCTGCTAAAATCCCTCGGGTCGTTATTGGTTACTATAGTATTTGCGGTGCCCCACCGGTTAAGGTTATCGCATAAAACAGGCACGCGGGTTTTTATAATTTCGTTGGCAACCAGCAAATCGTTGTTATTTATGGCTGAGTTAATGAGGGTGCTTTTACCACCGGGGGCTGCGCAGAGGTCTAATATTTTGACAGGTTCGTCATTATCTGGGCGGATAATTTTAAGAATATGATCGATAAACATTGACGAAGCCTCCTGCACATAATAGCATCCGGCATGAAAAAGAGGGTCGAATGTGAATGATGGACGTGTATCCAAATAATAACCATCGCCGCACCAGGGTACACCGCTACTGGTTTCCATTGCCGATTTTTTAAATGGATTTAACCGGATCGAGGTAGGCGCTTCGGAATTTTTATGAACATTTATGAAATTTTCATGTGCAAAACCAGGTTCTTCAGATAATGAGGCGAGAAAATTTTCAGGAAAAATGTGGTCATTCATATCAATTTCAAAGATAACAATCAGTGCGGTTAATTAAGCATGCGCATATTCTCACATTTACATAATAATACATCGGTATAGTTTACAGCAAGTTAGGATTGGGCGTTTAATTTTTTGTAAAATTCTTTTGGCAGGTAGCCAAAAACTCTGTATGTTTGTAGCCCGCTTAGATAAAACGGGTTGTTTTTTGAAGATTTAGCGGTTAAAAAAATAAACTGAAAATAAGTGAAAATAACACTTGACAGGCATTAAA